>Ga0193716_1000018_pt1 | contig 147587 bp, 124 predicted proteins | sample U2c1metaG_FD_145901 | JGI IMG/M metagenome (GOLD analysis project Ga0193716, IMG submission 145901) | Soil microbial communities from a riparian zone of the East river system, Colorado, United States - U2c1 | ecosystem: Environmental > Terrestrial > Soil > Riparian zone | place: USA: East...
ACTCGCCATCGTAAATCAGGCCAACGCCGTTTTGCACCAAGCGCAACTAGCTCTGAACGACTCCGATCTCAAAGCGCCATTTTCCGGTTACATCCTTACTCGAAACATTGAACTGGGAAATCTAGCATCACCTGCGACTGCCGCCTTCACGATTGCCGATACGAGCGCAGTGAAAGCCAGCTTTGGCGTGCCCGACTACGCGTTGAAACACTTGCGTCTGGGCCAGGAATTCACGATTCGCTTGCAGGACGAACCCAAAGGCTACCCAGGGCGGGTAACCAGTATTTCCCCGAATGCGGACGAGCGAAACCGAGTCTTTACCGTGGAAGTGACCGTATCGAACCGCAAAGATTCGTTGAAGCCGGGGATGATCGCGTCCATTGCCCTCAGTGGTGTTCCGCAACCTCCCACTCCCTCGGTGCCTCTCAGCGCCATCGTTCCCTATCCCGCGCAACCCGGTCGCTTTGCGGTCGTCGTGGCGCAAGAACGTGCCGGCAAATGGACAGCAAGTTTGCGCGAAGTGCAGTTGGGCGTGACCCACGAGAGTTCGATGGGCGTCACGGGAGTGCAACCTGGTGAGCAGGTGATCGCCGTCGGTGCCCAGCTTGTGACCGATGGGGAACCCATCGAAGTCATCCCTTAGGTAAATGAGGCCATGGCACACAGAAACGATCAGGATCGGATTGAAAAAACTCATAACCTGCCAAGATTCTTTGTCGAGCACCCGCAGGTTTCATGGGTGCTCCTTGTAGGTGTCCTCATTTGGGGCTGGTTTGGCTACCATTCCATGCCGCAAAGAAAAGACCCCGACATACCGGTGCGAGTGGCTGTGGCGTCCTGTTCATGGCCCGGTGCGAACGCGCAACAAGTCGAGCAGTTCGTTACCCGGCCGATTGAAGACGCGGTCGCTGAAAATAAGACCATTCATCCCGGAACCGCCGCCGACTATGGAATCCGTTCTGTTTCGATTGCCGGTTACGCGTATGTCTATGTGCAGCTTGCCGAAGATGTCGCGGACGTGAAGCGCCAATTCAGCGACATCAACCTCAAGCTGAATGCACTGAACGGCCAGCTCCCCTCCGGTGCGGGCGCCATCTCATTCCAAAGTGATTTTGGAGATACCGCCGCGCTCATGCTGACGATTGCGAGCCCTAGAGCAGATTCGGTCGAGATTGATGTACGCGCACGAGCTATCCAATCGGCCATCGAGACAGCGAGGGCTCCGCGGAAGGGGAAAGAACACTCTGCACCGGTCACCATCGTCTATTCGTTTCCCCAGTCTCTTTCCTCGAGCGAGACAATCGGGAACGCCGCACAACTCTTCGAGCTGCAAGCAGAACAAGCGGGAATCATAAGTGGACCGCGACTAATCCAGGGAAGCGGATTTATCGCAGTAGACGGTGTTTCGACCGCAGACAAAGCATCGATCCATAACTTCATCCAGACTTTCTTTCAGACGCAATTGCAGCGATCGGAATTGCATCCTGACGCTTGGGAACCGATTATCATTGGCGATCCCCAAGAAACTCGCGGGGAATTGGCCAAAGTCGCGGGCGACAAATACAGCTACGCCGATCTTGACAACTTTTCGGATCTGGTCGCGCGCACGGTTCAAGGTGCGCCGGAAACATCAAAGATAGAAAGACGCGGAATATTGCCACAGGCGGTCTACCTTGAATTCTCGCAAGATCGGCTGGCGGCCTACGGCCTCCAACCATCCGCTCTGGGAACTGTTCTCGGCGCTCGCAACATCATTGCTCCCGGAGGCGCGTTCCAGACCGGGCAGCAGCAGATAATTCTCAACCCTTCCGGTCAGTTTCAAAACATAGAAGCGATTGGAAATGTTGCTGTGTCTGCCTCACCGACCGGTACGCCAGTTTATCTCCGTGACTTAGTCGATGTCAGTCGCGGCTACCAGAGCCCCGCTCAATACTTGAATTACTACACATGGGAAGACTCAAGGGGTCAATGGCAGCGGAGTCGTTCAGTCACGCTGGCAATCTACATGCGTGACCAGCGGCAAATCGCGATGTTCGGTCAATCGGTCGACCGGAAACTTGCCCAACTCAAGAAGATTCTTCCGCCGGACCTGATCATCGCGCATACCTCCGACCAGCCGCTGCAGGTCAAGGAAAACATCCATCTATTCCTACGTGCTTTGTACGAAGCGATCCTGCTGGTCGTCGTTGTTTCTTTGATCGGATTCTGGGAATGGCGACTGGCGCTCATCATGGCCCTGGCCATTCCGATCACTCTGGGCATGACTTTCGGTGTTTCCTACATGCTGGGAATCGATCTGCAACAGGTGTCCGTGGCGACCTTGATCATCGCACTGGGCCTACTCGTAGACGTTCCCGTAGTAGCCGGCGATGGCATCAAGCGTGGACTTGCCGCGGGTTTGCCTCGTGACGTCGCGGCATGGCTCGGTCCAACCAAGCTGGCGACTGCCATCTTTTTCGCAACGCTGACGAATATCATCGCCTATCTCCCTTTCCTTATGCTCACAGGAAACACCGGAGAGTTTCTCAGGAGTCTTCCCATCGTGATGACAGCAGCTTTGCTATGCGCTCTGGTTGTGGCGATGACCTTCGTCCCCCTGCTGGGTTACTACATTCAGAGGCCACCAAAAAAGAAAGAGCGAACGGTAGAGGAAAAGCGCCAGCGAGGTTTTTACGGTTTCTATAATCGGTTGGTAGGTCGCGCCATTCAGCACCGCTGGCTGGTGTTGGCGGGTTCCTTTCTTTTCCTGCTGATTGGCGGGGTCGTGGCCTCGCACCTGAAGCAACAGTTTTTTCCTGAAGACGTCCAATATTGGTTTTACCTCGATATTTGGCTGCCGAACGACGTGCCTTTGACCGCAACAAACGACGCTGCGCTGAAGGCGGAGGAGGTTGTCCGCCAGGTTGTGCAGGATTCAGCGAAAACCGTTTCAAAGCTGGAATCGAGTGAACATCTCCTCACTTCCATGACCAGTTTCATCGGCGGTGGCGGCCCACGATTCTGGTTTTCGATCTCTCCTGAAGCTCCCCAGACGAACTATGCACAAGTCATTGTTCAAGTGACCGACAAAGAAGCCACCCCAAAACTGATCGGGCCTCTGCAAAGCGCATTGAACAAACGAGTGCCGGGTGCATGGATCACCGTCCGGCAGCTGCAAACGAATCCTGTAGAAACTCCTGTTGAGATCCTCATTTCCGGTCAGGCGGACACAGACCCCCGCGCGGAAATGCAGGACATACAAACTCTTCGGACCCTGGCTTCCCAGGCAATGACCGTTGTCCGACCGTCAGCCGGAGTTGCCGTGCTGAGGGATGACTGGGCTCCCGACAGCGCACAGGTAAGGATTGCGATTGATCCGGATCGCGCAAACGTAGTCGGCCTCACAAACGCTGATGTAGCGAATTCGTCCGCGGCCGCAATGAGTGGAACACCAGTTGGCACGTTCAAAGAAGGGGACAAGAGTATCCCGATCGTTGCCCGCCTGCGTCCTCAGGATCGTGCTCAGTTGTCGCAGATCAAAAGCCTCTATGTTTATTCCTCGCGGCAGAACACGAGAGTTCCATTGCTTTCTATTGCGACGGTGAAGAACTTTGTTGAGACGGGCCGGATTCGTCGCCGCGAGCATTTTCGCACCATTTCGATCTTGTGTTTTCCAGCTCCCGGAGTTCTCGCGTCGGAAATCCTTGGACCCATCGAATCCAAACTGAAAGATCTTCAAAACAAGCTGCCGCCCGGATATCAAATGCAGATTGCTGGCGAGAAAGCAAAGCAAGACGATGGATTCATGAACCTCGCCGTTGTTCTCTTAATCTCTCTCGTCGGAATCTACCTGGCATTGCTCGTGCAATTCAAGAATGCAGTCAAGCCTTTGCTGGTGTTTGCGGCCGCACCGTACGGAGCCATTGGAGCGTTGATCGCCCTGGCGATCATGGGTACGCCATTCGGGTTCATGGCCTTCCTTGGGGTGGCCAGCCTCATCGGCGTCATTGTCAGCCATGTGATCGTGCTCTTCGACTTCATCGAGGAGATGCACGAGAAGGGGGAACCACTCGAACGCGCTCTTCCCGATGCCGGGATTGAACGCATTCGTCCGGTGATGATCACCGTGGGTGCAACGATTCTTGCACTGTTTCCTCTCGCGCTCGAAGGAGGTCCGCTCTGGAAACCTCTCTGCTATGCCCAGATCGGCGGACTGGCCGTTGCTACCTTCATCACCTTGCTTTTGGTCCCGGTCTTTTATGCGATTTTCGTACTCGATCTCAAGTGGATTAAATGGGAAGCGGCCGAGGACGGGCAGAAGGTCCCTGAGGCAGAGCCGACAAGAGCGTGAAAAATGCCCTGCAGGCTAGCAGGGATTTTCTCCAGTCCTTGACGGCGGCTTCGCACGTCAAGTACCGGATCGGTGGTTTCCTTTTGCACGTGAATCAAGGTTGGACGATACCGTGACGAACGGCATACAGCACCAGGCTGGCTGTCTCGTGAATATCCAGCTTCTGCATCAGCCTCGTGCGATGAGATTCGGCCGTTTTCACCCCGATGCCGAGCAAGGAAGCAATATCTTTGGTGGATTTTCCTTCGGCAATCAATTGCAGCACTTGTCGCTCGCGGAGCGTCAAGCGATCTCCCGATTTCTTGGATTTGTTGCGATACGCGTCCATCACGGCACGGGAGACACCGGGGCTCAGATAGACTTGCCCACGTGAAACCTGCTGAATTGCTTGCAACAAATCGCTGGCAACCTGACTTTTCAGGACATACCCCTGCACACCTGCTTCGAGGGCGTCCGAGACGTACTGATCCTCGTCGTGTTGTGTGAGGAGGATGGTCTTGATCTGGGGGAAAGACTGCGTCAATTCACGCGCGGCGTTTAGCCCGTTGAAGATGGGCATCGTAATATCCATTACAACGATGTCGGGTTCAAGAGACCGAACATGATGAAGGACCTCCTGCCCATCGGAGGCTTCGCCTACGACCAAAAATCCTTCGCGTTCAAGTAAGGATTTCAATCCCTGTCGCACGAGGGCGTGGTCATCTGCGAGCACGATACGAATCGGCATGACTACCCTCCTCCTGAAAGTTGGATCAATAGTTCGGTTCCTTGTCCCGGACGGGATTCGATGTGTAGTGTTCCTCCAACTGCACTGAGCCGCTCCTGCATGGCGACGAGCCCTAATCCCTTCCTGCCGGCAGCCGTTTGAACCTTGCGAGAAACAAAACCTGAACCGTCGTCGCGCACAGAACAACAGACATTTTGATTTTCGCTCCACGCATGGATCCAGACATTGCGCGCCTTTGCATGCTTAACGGCATTGGTCAGCGCTTCCTGCACGACCCGGTACAGTGCCGTTTCCGCGGAACCAGCCAGCCGCCCGGAAACTGTCGAACGCACATGGATTGCCAGGTTGGCGCGTTTCGCGATCCCTTCTGCCAGAAACCGGATCGCTGGAATCCAGCCGAGGTCATCGAGGATCGTCGGCCGCAGTTCGTGGGAATACCGTCTCAGATGATTTTCAACTTGGTTCAGCAATTGTTCAATTTGGGCAACCTGCTGTTGTTGAGGCTTAGGCAATCCACGGGAGACATCGGCAAGCGCAAGATGGACAGCTACCAGGAGCTGGCCAGCTTCATCATGCACGGAGTACGCGATGCGTTTGATCTCTTCCTCCAGCGTTTCGTTCAGATGCCGCAAGGCCGCGACCGCGTCCTGAAATCCTCTGTGGGCCATCTCATACGGCGACAAGCATTCAGCGAGGAAATCCGAGCTGACCCGCAGCAAGTGGGCCTGCCGTTTCTTATCGATTTCCCTCAGAACCAATTCCTGCAGAGCTTCATGGTGGATCGCGACCATCTCCAAAAGGCTTTTCTTCTCCGCGAGGGCCGTCCGGCCGAGCTCGTAGGCCTGGCCCAAGGTCGATTCCCTTTCCTCTTTCGTATATCCAAGTAACAAGCGAGCGTACAAGCCTTTGAAACTTGAAGGGCTCTTCGGTTTGCGTCGCGACCGGCTTTTCATCGATGAATTCCCGTCAATCGCGTTACTAAGACCAGCGCGTCGTCGTTTCCGGCGCCATACTCCTTAAGAATTCGGTCAGCGGCTCTCTGCGGATTCTCGCGACTGGACAGACTCTCTGCAAATTCACTTCGAATTCCATCGGTGGCAAAAAACAGCGTATCTCCTGGTTCGATGGGGAGTACGGCGGCCTGTAGTGGAGGCAACTGGCGGCCGAGAACCCCCGCTCGCAGTAGAAGCACTTCCTGCGTATAGCCTTCCCGGGCGTTGGCGCGCACCAGCACTCCTTGCACGTTGCCGACCCCGAGCCAGGTCATCCTCCCCTGTGTGGGATCAATCGAAGCAATGCTCAAGACTGCGCCACGCGTGGATCGGAGTTTCTCGTGACACTGTTCGACCAGAGATATGATGGGTTCCTCAGGATCGCTTTCCAGAAAGGAAACTGCCATTTTCGCGGCGGTGGCGGCCTCGGTTCCGTGACCGATTCCATCAATGGCGACGACCAGAACTCCACTCGGGCTGCAGCGCACTAAATGATGATCTCCCGACTCGCCTTCGCTCGAGAGAGCGTATTTGGCAACGCCAGATTCGATCATCGGCATTTCTATTGTCGCCACTTTTTCACCGTGACCACCGTTCCGTGATTGGGTTTGGAGTCGATGGCGAACTCGTCCATCAGACGCCGGACTCCGGGCAGTCCGAGTCCGAGGCTTCCAGAAGTGGAAAAGCCATCTCGCAAAGCTTGCTGAACATCCCTGATTCCGGGGCCGGCATCCCAGGCAACAACCTGGATACCGATCCGGCCCGAACTTTGGATTCTCTTTAGGACGATCTTGCCGGTTCGCGCGTAGGACACAATATTTCTAGCCAGTTCCGAGATTGCTGTGGCGATGAGCGTGGCATCGCCGGAGGAGAATCCAAGTTCAACCGCCATAGCGCGGCCGTTTTGGCGGGCCAACACGATATCATGGTCCAACCTGATGGCCACCTCGACTTCTTCTCCCTCCACCTGGCTCACCTTCAGTTCGTAGTCTTGAATTTCTCGTTCAAATAGGCCAGGCCTTCTTCCAGGTCCAGGGCGGTCGCAACCCCTTCCAGGGTTAAGCCGAGCTGCACCATCGCAAACGCTACCTCCGGCTGGATTCCCACAATAACGGTCTCCGCGCCGCGCAGCCGGATCATGTGCGCGATCTCGCGAAGTGTCCGCGACGCGAATGAGTCCATAACGTCCATCGCCGTAACGTCCACAATCACGGCGCGGGAACGAAATCTGACGACCTGCTGGACCAAGCCGATACGCAAATGCTTGAGATCCGCGTCGGAGAGAGCCGCCTGAAAGGTGGCAATGAGGACGGCTCCCTGCTTGAGAATGGGGACTTCCATGTGCTCCTTCCTGCACTTTGCCTAGCGTGGCTCGACGAGCGTCGCCACTTTGTATCCCAACAATCTTTCTGCTTGCTCAATGCCGCCCTGCAGGTCGCCCACGGTATTCATTTTGCCGAGGTCCACACCGATGGTAACCAGCGTCTGGGCGATTTCCGGCGAAAGTCCGGTGACAATGACGGTCGCTCCAAGAAGGCGCGAAGCTTCGACGGTTTGCACCAGGTGGTTGGCAACGGTGGCGTCCATCGCCGCCACACCGGTGATATCGATGACCACGACTTTGGCGCGGTTGGTGCGTATCCCGCGCAAAAGTTGTTCTGTCAATTGCCGGGCGCGTTGTGGATCAATGACGCCGATGATCGGAAGGATCAGGAGGCGCTCGCGGACTTGCAGCACCGGAGTGGAAAGTTCGCGGATAGCCTCTTGTTGCTGGCGAATGACGCGCTCACGTTCCTGGACAAAGCCGACGGCTACCGTATTGGCGATGCGGTTTGCCGCCGGCTCATAGGCGTCAAGGATGCGGTTCAGTTTCTTGAAATTCGCTTGGTACTTGGCAAATAGAGAGCGCGCCAGCACGTCGCGCAGGAGAAGAACAATGCCTACGACTTCGTGGGTCTCGACACCGCGCGGAATGATGCGTTCTGAGAGGTTTCGCGCATAAGCCTGCAGCGCTTCAAAGGTTTCGGTCTCGAGCGCTTCCACGTAACTGTCGTAAACCAGGGTTGCTTCGGCAAAGATTTCTTCTTTGGTCATGGCCGTGAGCAGCCGGGTTTCCGCAATGCGATTCACCCATTCTTCGCGAAGCTGCGTTCTGTTCTGACGAAGGTGCGCCACAAGTTCGCGAAGAAGTTCTGACGACGCTTCGCTACTTGCCAGATTCACTCCTTGGCCCTTCCGTGCCGCCGAGTCATGTGGGCTGTGCTCCCGTTTGGCCATAACTGTCTCTCTCCTCGCAATGAACGGTCTCGAACTGAGTCACTCAGCTGCCGTACTTGCCTGCAGGTCCAAACACGGATACCACGAGCCACCTGCACATTGAAGCAGGGAAAGCCCTGCAAGAAACCTCAGGTAAATACCTGAGTTGCCCGCTACGGCCGCGATGGCCCCAACCAGCCGAGTTCCTGGGCTGCAAGTACTAGAGGATTGACCCGCACCAGCAATGAGGCCATCGCCTGATTGTCGGCCAACCGTGCAACGAGGATGATGAAGACTCCAGGGTGGAAGAGCCGTCGCGGCTTGTTCGAGGAGGAGGATCTATGGGATTGCACGAATCGGAAGGCACTTCGAGTACCCAAGCAGGGCGGTTCCTGATAGGTTCCAGGACCCGGAGATCCACGCGCCGAGTTCTTTCCATTGACCGGAAGGACTGCCAGGCCGAAAAAAGCCTAACTGAGAATCTAACGTCTGCCATGCGCGCTGCGGACAGCGAACTCGGCCAGATCTTGCAAGAGGTGGATGAGATTTCCAGTCTCTTGAGGTCGGACCATCCCGACACGCAGACAATGCGGGTTGCGGCGGCCCACCCGGCCGTCTGGTGTGCCGTTAAGCAGGCGCTCTTGGACAGAGAACTGCGTCACCTGGCCCTCACAGACGAGCTGACCTGCCTCTATAACCGACGCGGTTTTTTTGCTGCCTCAACCCAGCTGCTCAAGTTGGCGCAACGCAATAAGCAGAATCTTCTGTTGATGTTTTGCGACGTGGACAATCTGAAGACGATAAATGACACCTACGGTCATCAGGAGGGGGATCTGGCACTCATTAGGACCGCTGACGCCTTGGAGCATTCCTTCCGTGACTCGGATATTCTTTCGCGCCTCGGCGGCGATGAATTTGTGGTCTTAGCCATGGAAACATCGAAGCAGACCGAGGAAGTCATCGGCCGTCGGTTGGAAAAAAATCTGAAGAAGGTGAGTGCAAGCGAATCGCGCTACGAACTGTCCCTGTGTGTTGGAGTGGCGCGCTTTGATCCCCTGCACATCACCACGCTCGGCGAACTGATGGTGCAGGCAGACCAGGCCATGTACGAAAAAAAACGGGTCGCTCATAAATCGCGGGAAAACAATCTGTGAGCAGCACTGGCTGGCCCAGGCCTCGGGCCAGTGAAGCCTTGGAGAAATCTTGGTCCTATGCGTTTGGATGGAAGAACTGAAAAGCGCGTCACGATGGCAATTCCAGTATGCCTGGTTGTCGCGGATACGCTGCACATCGCCGAGCAGGCGATCACCGTCAACGTAAGTTCCTGCGGAGCCCGCGTTCTAACCAGGCGCCGATGGTACCCTGATGAGAAACCACGCCTTGCCCGGAGCTCAGGCGAATTTCGGGCGCAAACGAGAATCGTTTACTGCGAACCTCTGACAGATGGACATTTTTGCGTCGGATTGCAGTTTCACTCCCCTATCCTCGACTGGCTACCGATATGACCTACCTTGCCGTCCGGGGGATGTGCCTGGAAGAGCGTTAGTCGCATGTCGATGATCGGCTGGGCCGTTGGCCCCTGAATCGGTCCGATTTTGCAGTTCGCGCGGGATGTAACCGACTTCGATTGCTGATAATTGAGGTCTTGCTCGCCCTATCAGGAGCGCTGCCGCTAGAGCAAGGGGCGCTGGTAGTCGGGCGACGCCCCGCGCTTGGAAAAGACAACTTGCCAGAGTTGATTTCGGCGCGCCCGGAACGAACCGGCGCTGCTCAACAGGTAGTAACGCCATATGCGATGAAAGCGCTGCCCGTAACGATCTACGAAACGCGGCCAGGCCGCCTCAAAGTTCGCATGCCAGGCCATCAGCGTCTTGTCGTAGTGCGGTCCCAAGTTATGCCAGTCTTCGGCTACAAAAACTCCTTCCACGGCGTCGGCAATTTGGCTGGCAGAAGGAAGAACGGCATTGGGGAAAACGGAGCGGGCGATCCACCGGTCCATGCTGGAAGCGGACTGCAGACCCCCAATCGTTTGAAGAAGGAAAAGACCATCATCTGCCAGCGCCTTTCGCAGGCACCGGAAATAGGTATTGTAATTTGCCGGACCGACGAACTCGAACATGCCCACAGAGACAATCCTGTCATACTGCCCGCTCACCTCGCGATAATCTTGCCGCCGGATCTCAACCGGAAGGCCTGCGCAAAATTGCAGTGCAAACTCGGCTTGGGCAGCCGATAAAGTCACGCCTGTGACGATGGCCCCGTAGTGCTGCGCGGCAAACCGCGCAAAAGAGCCCCAGCCACAGCCAACATCCAAGATTCGAATTCCCGGTCGCAGTTGTAATTTGCGGCAGATCAGGTCGTGCTTGGCATCTTGCGCCTCGTCAAGCGTCGTGGCACTTCTCCAATATCCGCAGCTGTAGGCCATCGATCTGCCCAGCATGGCCTCATACAGATCGTTTCCAACATCGTAGTACGCATGCACGTTCTGGCGTGCCAAGGATCGCGCCTGCCGGTTTAGCAATTTCGCCAGCAAGGCGTGAACCGACAACCCAGGACGGGTGTCCCAGTTTTCGTCAATATCCGATTTCAATAAACGAAAAGCAAGTTCATCGAGTGCGTCACATTCCCATTCGCCGTCGGCGTACGCTTCGCCGCCTCCGAGCGTGCCTCGCACGAGCACTCGAACAAGAGCTTTGGGTTCGAGAATTTGCGGATCCCACGGCTCGGCTCCGTCGAGTTGAATCCCACTACCCGATAAGGTGGACTTGACGTGTTGGCGGGCCCATTCGGCGATTCTTGTTGGAACGGCTCCGGTGTGGGGGTCTAGTACACTGGTCGCAGCTGCGTTTCTGAACACGATTCGAGGGAACCCTTTCCCTGGGCCGAAGTCTGTATCTTGGATGCTATTACTGCCACCGAAGCTTCGTCCCAGCTTGCCGCCGGGGCCTGCCTAATGCAGTCGCATGGGCGGCTCGCACGCTCCTTGAGCTGCGCTTGGGCAAGAATGAATACAATTGAATTATAAGGACTTAGTGAATATCCCGCCGGATTCTTGGCCCGACGATATATTCAAGGGGAGCTGCGGAACAGGAGAAAAATCTGGAATAATACAGTCTCAAGCAGTGGAGCTCCAGGTGAGCAGAATGAAACAAAAACAAATACTCACGGCGATAGCAGTGGCTACATTTGCGGCATTTCTTGGGTGGATTGGTCTACGGCATGTCATGTACATTGCGGCGGTTCCCGGACTTTGGATACTCCTCGCTACGGTTGCAATGCCGGGCATACTTATTGAAGTGCTTTTAGAAGCTGCGTTTTCGCCACAAGGATTCCACGATGGCGTGACCTTCGCTTGGATCGTGACTCCTGCAAATCTTGCGCTCTACTTTGCGCTCGCCGTGTTGCTGATGAAGATCTTCAAAGGTCCATCTCATTCTCGCTCATGAGATTCGCGAGGAAACCCAGGGTACGGCCCTGGCAGGACACCCGCAGCAATGCGTGCATGGCCCCCCACGAGCTAGTACTTGTATAACGAACGATTGTGTCTTGTCCTTCCCGCCGCCATCGGTATACTTCCGGAATGACACTAAATCCAATCGCCAGGCGATGCTTGGCGCGAAGTCTGCGAGCCCGTTTTTCCAGGACCATCTCGCCGACCATCCTGGAAAAGATTTCCGACGATAAGCTGCTCGAGCAATACGAGGCAGAGCATGCCCGTAAGGAAGCGGCCATGCACAAACGAGCGATCTCGAGTGAACTCCGTTTGGCCCTGTCCCAGCAGCTCATCAAATCGACCTAGAGTCCCGCGACTCAGTACTTCCTGGGTAACTTCCCGGGTTACCGTCAGTTATCGAAAGTCACGGTTTCCGTCGCAAACTCCAACACATCATGGCTGCATCGTCCGGTCTGAAACGCTGGAGCGTGTCCCCAGAAGCTGGCCGAACCTCCTATCCCACCCTCGTTACTTGCTGCGTCCTATCTCTTTGGGCAAGCGGTGGTTGTGCGCCTGCTCTGGTCGAATCACAATACGGAAGGCATCGCTTTCTCCGTATTGGATTGTCGTGAGAAGGTATGCAGTGTGGCCGGCAACAAACCCCAGCTAGGTCAGCCAAATCGCGGTAGCTCGCTTCCGGCGTTTCCGCACCAGAAGCGCGCAAAAATCGGCGGGCACCACGCAAGCCATTTTTCGGCGTGACGCAGTTTTGCTCCGGATATCGCAAACAAATTTTGGAGATTCTTCATGACCGACTCTTGGACGCAGCTTGAAGGCCACCTCGTTGACGAGAAATTTCCACTGCGTCGCTATCTCGGTGGTTCCGACCACAGCATCGTGTTCCTCACGCATCGTCCGGACGATTCCGTGCAAGATGCCGCCATCAAATTGATTCCCGCGGATTCCATTGTTCCGGATCTCCAGTTTTCCCGCTGGCGTCTCGCTGCGCAACTTTCCCATCCCCACTTGCTGCGTCAATTCGCCACGGGCCGTTGCCAGCTTGATGGTCGCGACTGGCTGTACATCGTCACGGAGCACGCTGAGGAAAATCTCGCGCAAATTCTTCCCGAACGCCCTCTCACACCAGAAGAGCTAGGCGACGCCATGGAACCCCTGCTGGATGCGCTGGTCTATCTCCATTCGAGAAATTTCGTTCACGCGCGCATTAAACCGCCGAATATCCTGGTCGCAGGCGATCAAGTAAAACTCTCAACCGACGGTGTTCTGCAGCTCGATGATTCTTCCGGGCGTCCGCAATTCCCCTCCGCTTATGACGCGCCTGAATACGCTTCTGGTTCGATTTCAGCAGCCAGCGATTCCTGGTCTCTCGGCATGGCCGTCGTCGAAGCGCTCACGCAGAAGCTTCCCGAGGCAAGCGCGGAGCAAGACGCGCGACCGCGCGTTCCTTCAACGCTGCCCGCGTCTTTCCTCGATATCGCGCGTCACACGCTCCAGCCGGATCCCGAGAAACGCTGGACGGTCACCGAAATCGCCACCCGGCTAAACCCGCAATCCCGAGCGGCTGCCGCCGCCGCTTCAGCAAAGGCCGTCGCTCCTCCGGCAATGAGTCAGCCCGTGCATACGGCTTATGTTTCTCGTTTGGCACAAACACAATCCTGGCAACTGCCGCCAGGTCCGGCAGCCAAAAAATACCCATCCGCCAAACCTTCCTATTTCTGGCTGAGCACGATTGCAGTGCTGGTTCTCGTGGCCAGCCTGGCCATTCCGAAATTCGCCAACCACGACGCGAACAATTCGGCCTCCACATCTGCGGCCCCGGCAGTTGCCAACCGGCAACCGGCGGCACCCGCCCGTTCCGCTCGAGCGCAATCCGCTGTTCCCCGGCCCCGGCCGAAGTCGCCCGAGCGAACCCCGCCCGCCGCAGCGCAGCAGCCATCCCGGTCCCCGGACTCACTGAAAACCGCCAGCGAACGGGAAAAAATTCCTGCCCCCAGTGCCGCGTCTCCCGCAGCCGGCTCGCCGACCAGAGGCGCGAAAGGAGCAGTTCTCGGCCAGGTGTTGCCGGAAGTCTCAGAGAAAGCGCGCGCCACGATTCGCGGTACGGTACGGGTAAACGTCCGCGTCCAGGTAAGTCCTGCCGGCAAAGTCACGCAAGCCGAACGGGATTCCGGAAGTTCCAGTCCGTATTTCACCGATCTTTCTCTTGAAGCTGCGCGCCGCTGGGCCTTCCGGCCTGCAGAACTCGCAGGCCACGGCGCCCCCACCGAATGGCTCATTCGCTTCGAATTTTCTCCGTCCGACACCAAAGCTTTTCCCGAGCAAGCCAACCCGTAGACCGCCAAATCAGCGATCGTCAGTTGCCGGCGCAGGGGATAGAATCCTTTCTATCTTTCTTGCTCCTGAAGGCCGGTGCCTGGCCGCTGGTAACGGAGGAAACGCCAACATGAACAATCTTGTCCTGAGAAAGTCGCTTCCCGCTTTACTCGTACTGGCAGTTCTGACCGCTGCTCACAGCGCTTCGGCGCAAACGCCTTCGCCTGCCCTGTTGATTCTCAACAAAGAAGACAACGCTCTGGTCATCGTAAATCCGACGACGCTGAAAATTGTCGGCCAGATTTCCACCGGATCCGCGCCGCACGAAGTCGCCGTATCCGACGACGGAAAAATCGCGGTAGTTGCAAATTACGGCGACCAGCAGCCCGGCAACTCACTTTCCGTCATCGATCTCGAATCGCAAAAAGAATTGCATCGCGTGAATCTTGGCGAACTGCGCCGTCCGCACGGAATCGCATTTCATGCTGGCGGATTTTATTTCACCGCCGAAGCCAGCAAACTGATCGCGCGCTACAATCCCGCGACGAACAGCGTGGACTGGAAACTCGAGACCGGACAGGACACCACGCACATGATCGCGGTGGCCCGCGACGGCAACCGCATTTTCACGGCAAATATCCGTGGCAACAGCATTTCGGTCATCGAGCGCCCGTCCTCGAGCGCCGATTGGAAGTTGACCGCAATTCCTGTCGGACAGGGGCCGGAAGGCATGGACACCTCTCCCGACGGCAAACAGTTGTGGGCGGCAAATTCAGGTGACGGCAGCATTTCCATCATCGATGTCGCATCGAAAAAAGTGATCGAGACCGTTCCAGCCGGAACGAAACACTCCAACCGCCTGAAATTTACGCTTGACGGGAAGCTCGTCCTGATTTCCGATCCGGGAGCGAACGAAGTCCTGGTTCTCGACGCCGCGTCACGCAAAGTTACCAGCAAAATCCCTGTTGGCAACAGTCCGGAAGGAATTCTCATCGCCCCCGATGGCCGTCGCGCCTTTCTCGCCGTTACCGGCGACAACAAGGTTGTGGTCCTCGACTTGAAAACACTTTCTGTCACTGGCCAGATCTCTCCGGGCAAAGGACCGGACGGTATGGCTTGGGCGAGATAGTAGGGCCGGGCGGGCTGAACGATTCTGCTGCGGACACGCGAAATTCGCGGCTCGGCGCCGCTGGCGATGACGGCCAGGTCCATGCAGCTTTTTTCCGCCGGTCGCCCTGCGGCCCGCCGCACCCCGCGGGCTAGCCCCACCGGGGTTGTTCGTCAAGACTGATGTCCAATGCCGTTTTCGCCACCACCTCATGCGTGAGGAAGGAATTGGCGGGATGGATTCGGCCGAGGCGCGCATCGCGGATGAGCCGTTCGTAACCCGCGGAGCGAAAGATTCCCGTACCGCCGCTTACATCGAGCCCCAGATCGACAACCCGCCAGGAACCTTCCACCGCACGATATTTGGCCGCAAAGATTTTTGCGGGCCAATGCGCGCCGTGATCCACTCCCCTCGACCAGTCCTCGGCGATTTTCTCCAGGTGCGGTTCGATGGCTTCAAGTTCGATGATCATTTCGGCGATCGCGTGCTGGACCTCCGGGTGGTACGCCATCGAACGGGAAAGCGCCAGCGAGCCTTTACCCTTCGCCGAGTGAATGCTCTGGTCAAGAGCGCGTTTGGCGAGTCCATAGTAGATGTTGCCAAACCCCATCAGCGCCCAGGCCAGGACTCCGAGCACGAAGCGGTCGATTCCTGCTGCTCCAGCGGGCACCACGCGAGCGATATAGCGGTCCGGAACAAACGCATTCTCCAGGATCGTGTCATCACTGCGCGTCGCGCGCATGCCAAGCACATCCCAGGTTTCCTTGATTGAATATCCAGGCGTATCCCGCGGCATGAAAGCATGAACGATCTTTGGTTGGGCGGGGTCGCTGGTGTCCATCCCGTGCAAGCCAAACCGGGTCCACACCGGAGTGAGACTGCCAAAGTGCTTCCTGCCGGTGAACTTGTAACCGCCGTCGACACGTTCCGCTTTGGTGGTGGAGAGCAGCACGGGAACATCATTGCCGCTTTCGGCGTGGCCGGCGGCAAAAACCTCTCCAGACGCTGCTTCGCGCAGGAGCCATTCAAGGGACATGTCTCCCGTGCGCCAAAGGTCGGCTGCGATTCCAATCCAATAAAGGTGCATGTTTACGGCAAGCGCAGTGGCCGGAGCGTAGTACGCCAGCCGGCGTTGCTCTCGGCATACTTCCGCCAGGGTTAGACCCGACCCGCCGAACTCCTCCGGTAGCGGCATCAGCAGATACTTCGCAGCCTTGAGTTCTGCAAAGTCTTCGTCGAAGAACCGGTTCGCCTGGTCGTAACCCGCGGCCCGCGAAGCGAAACGCGCGAGCATCTCTTCGGTAAGCAAAGACTTAACGGGCCGGAGCAGAACCGGTTCGCCTGGGCCGCGCGCGTGCCCGCGCCATCGCCGGAACGGCTCTTGGAAACAGTGGGAGTTGATTCGTTTTTCATTTGAGTTTTCCTGTTGAAGTCGAATTTCCCGAGCATCCTATGGCGATCGCGTGTCCTGCCGTAGTTTGGCTCGTTGTTAGTTCCATTCTCTACCAAAAAGGGTGGTCGAGATTAAGGAAGCTGCCGGTTCCCTCTCGAACCCGAACGCCCGACTCTGGGTCTGCCGGGTACCGCAATCCCAGTTGTCACGCAGGTCCGGCGGGACTGGCGCCTGACACCTGAAGTCGCGCAAGTTACAAGCTCGACGGGTTGCTGGGTGGAGCCCGTCGCGCCCGCGCGGCGGCAATTATGGCCGCGCTTCGTAAACGACGTTGAAGGGAGTTTCCGCAGCACGCCGAAATCGGCTGAATCCTGCCGACGTCACCACCTCCCGAATGCGGGCCTCGCCCGCCTGCGCGCCCAAACACAACCCGACTTCTTGTGATCGCGAACAGGGTGTACACAGCAGCGTGGAAAAGGAGTAGTAAACGCGACCAACAGGATTCAGGTTGTCCTTCAACTGATCATTGGCGAACGGCTCAACGATCATCCATGTTCCGTCCTTGGCTAGTGACTGCCGTACGTGAGCCGCTGCCCCGACCGGATCGCCCATGTCATGCAGGCAGTCAAAAACCGCCACCAAGTCATAGCCTTTGCCCGGAAACTCCTTGGCCTTGGCCACGTCAAAGGTGACGCGGTCGGCGATGCCATTCCCTTTTGCCGACTCCGCGGCCGCGGCAATTGATTGGTCATGGTAGTCGAATCCGAAGAATGTAGATTTCGGAAATGCTTTGGCCATCAGGATGGTGGAGGCGCCTTTGCCGCAGCCGATGTCGGCCACTCGCGCTCCTGCCTCAAGTTTCTGTTGGACGTCGTGCAACGAGGGGATCCATGAGCTCACCAGGTTGGCGGCATATCCGGGACGGAAGAACTTCTCGCAGCCATGAAATACGCCGTCGGCATGCTCATGCCAGCCCATTCCGGCGCCAGTGCGGAAGGACTCCGTGATTCTGGGGACCGCGGCCAGCGAGCCCAAGGCGAGTTCGAATGCCCCCGGCAGATAGGCGGGGCTTTCCTCGTTCGCCAGAGCGAAAGCTTGTTCTCTTGTCAGGCTGAACTTCCGTGTTTCTTGATCGTAGGTGATGTAGCCCCCGGCCGCCTGCGCTGCCATCCACTCGCGCACGTAGCGCTCGTCGGTCTGGGTCTTGACGGCGAGTTCAGCCGGAGTCATGGGCCCGCCGGCCAGGGCCTTGTAAAGTCCCAACTTTTCTCCAATGACGACCAAGCCGGTGTGGACCGCAGCGCCGAGGTCCGTCACGAACTGTCCGATAAAAGCATTGAGTTTGTTCATGTCCAAAGCAGAAGCTGGTGTTGCACTCATTTGATTTATCTCCTTTTTCTGAAGGTTTACTGCCCTGCGCCCCGAGCCTTGCCGCCTGGCAAGGCTCGGCTATCGGCTCCGCTCAGGGGTTCTTGCCGTTGAACGATTCGCAGGAAACATTGGGGTGCCAGTTGACGAATGCGCCGTTCGGATTTTCCTTCCACGCCCAGACATGCAGCGTGTAGAAGGCCGGGAGGCCGAAACGATTGGGCGCGTCGAACAAATGAAAAAGCTGTCCCATAAGCTCAGGCGGAGAGGAATACTTCGCGTCCCAGGCAGACTTGATCAGCAAATAGTCGGCGCCAATCAGCCGCAGGCGTCCATTGGGCTGCGCTTCGTAAATCACGATCTGCGGACGGGTGGCGTCGAGTACACCTTTGCCCACCAGGTCGCCGTTTACAAAATGCAGACCCATGGCTCCGGAATCGGCGCCGCTCACACAACCGAATTGCAGCGCATAGCCCTCTGACTCGGCGACCGCCACATCTCTAAATCGCTCGGTCGCTTCCCGGACTGTCTTAAGAAGAGCGCCTGCCCGGCTCCTCTGGTCCGGTGTGAGCTCCTGTTGTTGTGGAGCGTGCGAATGGGCCTCTTGTGCCGGCAGGCATGAGGGCCAAACGCTCATGAGCGCCAAAGCCAGTACGGAAAACTGGCTTTGCTTCGCGAATTGTCTTACTTTCACCGCCTTAGTGGACATCTGTGCTGTCGTCATTGAAACTGTCTCCTTCTGTGGGCGCGGCGCCGGGCGACCAGAGTTTGCTAGAATTCGCTCCAGGGAACCCGTCATGCTGGTTCGCTTCGGCAGACCCTTGACCCGGTTGCTGCGCCTTGCCAGCACAAAGTAGCAATCTCGGGCCAGAGAAGTAACGAAGTAACGCCGAAGAAAAGCCAAAATCAGGGCGCACACACGCGTTCGCCTGTGGAAACGAGAGCACAATTAGGGATGTCTTCCATGCAGTATGAATTCGGCGAATTCACGCTGGACCTCGCCAAGGGGTGTGTGCTTAAAGCGGGCGAGGAGGTCAAGCTTCGCCCCAAGGTATATGAAACCCTTAAATATCTGGTGGAACGCCCGGGACGGCTCATCAGCAAGCAGGAACTGATGCAAGCTGTGTGGCCCGACTCCTTCGTTACCGATGATTCGCTGGTGCAGTGCACCCTCGAGTTGCGTCGCGCACTCGGTGACCGTACTCAGCAGATGCTCAAGACCGTACCTCGGCGCGGTTATCTGTTTACGGCTGAAGTGATCGAGCGCCCTACCGGAACCGTGCAGTTTCCGGCGGACGATCCGTTTGCTTTGTCCGGTAGTCCTAGGCTCTCCTCAGCCGAAAGCGCCAAGAAGCGCTACGAGTTGCCGGCACCGCGTACTTCCCTTGTCGGACGCGAACAACACGTGGCGGAAGTCTCCCGGTTGCTGCTACGGGGGGACGTTCGCCTGTTGACTCTGACCGGTCCCGGTGGAGCTGGAAAAACGCGTCTGGCAATTGCGGTTGCGACTGCGATGGCGGGCGAGTTCACGGCCGGTGTTCAATTTGTCAGTCTGGCGTCGATTACGCAACCCGACATGGTGGCACCGGCTCTGGCGGACGCGCTGGAAATCCAGCAAGTCGCCAACCGCACCATTCCCCAACTGATCGGCGACCAGCTGCTCAACACGGGACCTTTTTTGCTGCTGCTCGACAACTTCGAACAAGTCCTGCCCGCTGCCACCGTGCTGGCGGAAACGCTCGAGACGTGCCCATCGCTCAAGATTCTGGTCACCAGCAGGTCGAGTCTGCGTATTTACGGCGAACAGGAATTTCTGGTAGCGCCCCTCGGGCAGGATTCCGCAATCGAGTTGTTTATGCAGCGCGCCGCAGCCGTCTGGCCCGATTTTGCAAGTACTTCAGAAACCGCGCCGGCCATTCAGGAAATCTGTTCGCGGCTCGACGGACTGCCGCTCGCCATTGAATTGGCGGCTGCCCGAACCAAGGTACTGTCTCCGGGCGCCATCCTCGATCGACTGCAAAACCGCCTGCAACTGCTGACCGGCGGTCCGCTCGACCTGCCAGAACGGCAACAAACGCTCCGCAAGACCATTGATTGGAGTCATGGCCTTCTCAATGATGCCGAACGGAAACTCTTTCGGCGTTTTTCGGTCTTTGTGGGCGGCGGCACGCTGGAGGCGGCCGAGGCCGTCTGCAACACAAATCGCGACCTGGGGATCGATCTCTTTGAGGGGTTGTCGTCGCTCGTTGACAAGAATCTCGTTCAGCACACGGATCGTGCCGAGGTCGCGCCGCGTTTCACGATGCTTGAAACGATTCGCGAGTATGCGCTGGATTGCCTTACAGAGGCCGCCGAGCTACCAGCCACGCGACGGGCGCACGCGGCCTACTGCCTGGTTCTTGCAGAGGAAGGCAATCCGGAACTGGCCCCTGCAGATCGGGCTCGCTGGCTCGGGCAATGTGACCTGGAGATCGATAACTTCCGTTTCGCTCTCGACTGGCTGTTCCAGACATTTGATCTTGAGTGGGGCTTGCGTCTGTGTATGGCGCTTTTCAGGTTCTGGGATATGCGCGAACACCTAACCGAGGGGCGTGTCCGGCTCGAGACCATTCTCCGGCTCGCCGGCACCGGACGCCCGCGAGAGCGGGCCAAGATATCGCATTTTCTCGGAGCCCTGGCGTCGGCGCAGGGCGACTATTCGGCGGCTGAGCAATTTCTCGAGCAGAGTCTCACTCTTTATGAAGGGCTGGGCGATCAGCTGGGCATTGCGGCATCTTTGAATGCTCTGGCAGTCTCGGCCCGCGATCGCGGTGACTATGGCTCCGCGCAGAGTAATTTTGAGAGGAGTCTGGCCTGCTGGCGTCTGCTGCCGGATCGGTTAGGCATCGCGCGTTGCCTGCATAACCTGGCCAATGTGGTTAAGGTTCGCGGCGACTACGCGCGTGCGCGATCGGCGCTGCGCGAGGCGACCGACATTTTCAGAGAACTCGGTGACGCGAGCGGTGCCGCCTGGTCGATCAATCAGCAGGGTGATATATCGCGCGAACAGGATGATTTGGTGGCGGCACGAGAATTTTATCAGCGCGCCCTTTCTGTGTTTCGGGAAGCCGGAGACCCGTGGGGCTCGGCCCGTTCTCTCACCGATTTGGGCTACGTCGACTGCGAGCAGGGAGACCACTTCGCTGCCCACGAGGCATACCGCGAAGCGCTGCAAATTTTCGCCGGCCTAGGACATCGGCGCGGGATGGCGCGGGCCCTGGAGGGTTGCGCTTGTCTGGCTCTGGCGCAAGGATACGCGGCGCGCGCACTGACCCTGGCCGGCGCTGCAGCGCATCTGCGTCAACTGATCAGCGCTCCACTACCCCAGGCAGAACAGCGCAAGCTCGACGCGAAGCTGCTACCTGCCTGGCGATCGCTCACAGGGACTGCGGCCACTGGCGCATGGGCGCAAGGTTCGGCCATGAGCCTGGAGGAAGCGACCCATTATTCTCTGGGAGAACCGAACTTCCCTATTTCAGGTTAGCAGGGTCGATCAAACGACGTACGGCCGAGACGCGATCGGCCGGGATGCCGGTCAAGCGCGCATGCTCCCGGATCGAATCCTCATCCGGCGCCAGGTAAACACAGTAGACTTTGTCTTCGGTGACGTAGCTGTGCAGCCACTGAATCTGCGGCCCCATTTCATGGAGCGTCTGCAAGGAACGCAGCGATAGCTCGCGGATCTGTATCTCCGACAAGGCTCCGGCACCAGGGATCTCGCGTTCAATTACGAATTGCGGCACAGTCCCCAAAGTTTAACACCAACGCCGGCCGGATTGCCCAGCTCATCTCGACGAACGGGGGGTGACCCTCGGGACGTCCGCCAGGAGGGAAATTGCGGCAAGCCCGCACAAGGTTATACAGGCAATTGAACTGGCGTGCCTACCGGGTGGGCCTTACAACGATGCGCGGGGAGGCGGAGCCCCTGGGCCACTTCCTCCGCGATTCCCCGATTCCAGGAAAACCAGCGCGTATAGAAACAGCAGGACTCCGGCAGAGATTAACAAACTACCGAAACTGGCAAGAATAACAAACGCAATCGGGCGCGACGAGAGCAGGCAGGCCGCTTCAACGGCAAGTCCCAGGATGATGAGCGTCCCGGCGACCTGCAACCTCCCGTGCATGTGCTGCGCGCGCGGCATTACTTTCCTTCGTTCCAGAATTTCACTTTACTCAGTGTGCCGACGTTGTGCACTAGGTCATGGCAACCGCTTGAGACACAAGACAGTTTGTTGGCTTTCACCGCGGGAAGGGTGCCCGGATCGGCATTGTGCACCGCGCCTTGCTCGAACGAACGAGCTCCCAAGTGGCAGTGCAGGCATTCCCGATTGTTGTAGGGCTCGTACAACTGGATATCCTCGGGACGCGGTTCGGTTTTCAGGTAGTGAATGTAGATGTGTCGCAGACCGCCCAGCTTGGCCTTGAACGTACCGAACATGGCGTAGTTCGTATGGCAGGTGTAGCAGGCCTGGTCCGCCGGGACGCGATGGTTTTGATAGTGAGCCGCGGCCAGATAACTGGGATCGTCCACATGAAGACTTTTTCCGTACGGCTCCATGATATGGCAGGACAAACAAAACGAAGTGCTCTTGGAGCGTTCCATCTCATTGTCCACACCGGCCATCAGACAAAACAAGGGAAGAAAAAAGAGCACGCCGAAGGCGAGAATCTTGCCTCCCGGATGCACGGTCAGCGCCGGACGAAATACAAGAACCCCCGCGAGCAGGGCGCTTAACAGAATCAACGCGAGAATGGCGGCTAGCGGCATGGCGAAGGGCAGACCGTCCACTCACTTCTTGAACGCGCGGATGTAGGCGACCAGGTCCTTGATTTGTTCCGGCTTCAGGCTCTTCGCGTAGGCGGGCATTTTGCCTTTGCCCGCTCCAATGATTCCAGCCAACTCTTCGTCACTCAGTTTCTGCACATCCGCCGAACCGAGATCCCGGAGCTTGTTGGCTTTCCCGATGGCCGTTTCGCCCTTTCCGTCCGGACCATGACAAGCAGCGCACTTCGTTTTGTACAGGGCCTCGCCGCCGCTTTGCGATCGCGCCGGACCGGCAACGAGGCTCATGGCCGCAACGCCAACAAGCGCAATTACGGGAACTTTCCGCACACTCAGTTTTCGTTTCATGATTTCCTCCAATTGAACTCTCGCGGGTCCTCTAAAAGGCGTACCGCAAAGAAAGCGTCACCAGATTCGCGCGGAAGTTTCTCGGCGCGAAAGCGTCCTGGACCACATCGCTCGGATCTTCGTGATATCCGTAGTAGCCCCAAAATGCTTTTCCGACCCAATGCTTCGCGAAACGGTAGTCCACTCCAGCAAACGGCTGGAAGTAGGTCGAATTGAGCGGCCCGGAAGGGGCGTTGGGCGAAATGATGAGAACACTGCCGGATGTTCCTGTGAGATTGGCTCCGAGACGCAACGTCAGGCGGGGTGTCGGCGTCCAGGAACCGTCGAAATATCCAAAATTCGATTTGTTCGTATACGTCGAGACTTGTTCGATGAGCCCGGTGATACCGGGACACTGGACCGAAGAAGGTCCGCTGACCACCGCGCTGCTCGTGAAGCAAATCAGGATCTGCGAGAACACATCGTTGTAGTCGTAGCCCACCTCCAACCCGAACTTCTCGTTGGGTTGAAACATTGCCGCAGCCGCATAGACGCGATTGTGCTGCAGGTTGTTCACCTCGGCCACGTTGTTGCGGCCTTCCCAAATCGTGATCGAACCGCTGAGATTCACCCACTCGGCAGGCTTGTATTTCGTTCGCAGCCGGTATTCCTGCGTTTGCCTCGGACTAATGCGCGTGAACGAGTTGTCCGCACTCATAAGCTCGGTGTCGAAACTGATTTTCCACGCGGCCACCGGCCTCGCCCACAACCCGAATACGGCGGAGTATTCATTGATGAGCGTCTGGTCCGCGCTGGCTGCCGCGTCCGGCGTCAGGAAGGTGAACGAGCCGTCGCCGTTGGCAGTGCAACCAGCAGGAAGCTCGCCAGCGGCGAGCGCACAATCACCGCGGTTTGGGTTGCTTGGAAAAAACAGTTCCGTTGTCGTTTCAAAGTCGCGGTCGTTGATCGACCGGTGGCGGTAGCGGAACCCCCCGCGAGCACCGAACTTAGGGGAAAATTGATAGTCGAGTTCTGCCAGATTCGTTTTCTCATCCTGTTTCAGGAACAGGCTTGAAACGGCGAAGGCCACATCGGGCGCGGAAGAGGAACTGTGCACCGGCGTTCCCGCCACACCGTTTGCGGGGCTGGTACAGGCGACCGAAATCGGCAGGGTCGCCGCGGAACTGAACAGATTCGGCGAGGCCAGCAAATTAGGCGTAAAAAACGAGCAGCTCGAATTGTCAAACTGGGCAGGATTGTGGAAGTTCGAGAAATGGAACGAATCGAGAAAGCTCAGCCTGTCCGTGATCCGCCAGGTCGCGCCGAAGTCGGCATTGGCTGCTACGTGTCGTCCAAACGCCGGGCCGGAATTCGTCTGGTTGTACAGATTCGTCCGCGCTTCACGGCCCGTGAGTGACTCAATCCAGTCGTACACGTGCATGTCGCCGGCCGTGTAGCTCACCTTCGCGGACAGATCCCAACTCTTGAAATAGTTCGATTGCAGGGTGAGCTGTTCGGTCGGCGAACTGGTGCGCGTGCGCCCATGCCGGAGATAATCGGTGTAGCCGCTGCAGGTGGGATTCACAAATCCGGTGTCCAGAAAAGTGTTGGCACAGGGCTGATTCGCGCCGGCGTTGAAGGAAACCCCCAGATCGACGGGAGTGCCGCTGGCGAGCAGGAACGCCTGGTTATTGTCGGTCAGTCCGGTGTCACCCTTGTAGTACGTGAAAATCTGGTCGTAACTGAGGCTCGTCCGCGGCCACAACCGGAAATCGACGCCCGCCCGGTAGGTATTGACGGTGTCCCGTTCATCCTGGAACAGCAGTTGTTCGGTACCCTGATGAATGGTGTTGAACGAGGGCCCCTCGCTGACGTTGCGTGAGTAGCCCAAACGAAAACGAACCCGGGACTCCGGCAGCAGCAGCAAGCTGTAGTCGCTCATGCGGCGTCGCGTATTGAACGAATGCGGCGAAGAGGCGATCACGGGATTGAACCCGGCAGGCGCATTGGCAAACGGCGGGGCGACGGGATTGAGCGGATTGGCAAGCAGCGAATAGTTGAAATAGTTCTCGTCGCGGCGAAAAAGGCCGTCAAAGTTGTACCATCTGTTTTTGGCGATGCGCAGGCGCGACACGTCGTTCGGATCGCCGCCGTAACCGAAGTTGCTGAAATACAACCTGTCAAATAGTGTGTCGTGATGGTCGAGTGACTGCATTTCGGTTGTGAACCCCAGCAGGCGCGGACCTTGCTGCAGATTCACGAACGTGTCATAGGTCTGCTGGTCTCCGCCAATGCTGGCAAAACGCCCGCCGAATTCAATCGACTGCTTGATGTTGTAATTGCCCTGATCAATTCCAGTTTGAGGTTCGTCCTGCCCGCGCGCCGGAAAGGCGCCGAAGAGTGTCACAGCCAGGAAGCATGCGGGCGCGCGAGCTCTGCGGAAAATGGCTGCTCGCACACTCGTCGGCTTCCGCATACCGCTTCTCCTACTTCCTACTTAAAGAACACACTGCTTGAATTCGACCCGTGGATCGCCGTGTGGCACAGCGTGCATGCCTGATATTTTTGCGCCTGGTTGTGGAACGTGGGGGTTGCGGGCGCGCCGGCATCAACGTTGAACGAATGGCATTCGAGGCACATCAGATTTACCTGGCTGCGTTTCAGCAGTCGCGGGTTGGACGAGCCGTGGGGCGTATGGCAGGCGACGCAGCCTTCGGTCTTCATCACCGGGTGCTCGTAGACAAATGGCCCTGCCTTTTCGGTATGGCATTTGAAGCACAGGGTATCCTGCGAAGAAGTGGCGCGCAGTTGGCGGGTCAGGAATCCGCCGTGCGGGTTGTGGCAGTCGCTGCACTGCACGAGTCCTTCATTGACGCGGTGGTGAAACGTACGATTGAACTGTTGTTTGGTTTCAAGGTGACAGCCGTAACAAAGCTGCGGCTGGCGTTCCTTCATCAGAAATTGACTCTCCTTCTGAGTGTGCGGGTCGTGGCAATCGGTGCAGCCGACATTGCTCTCCAGATGCGCCGACCTTCCGAAGTTGCTGTGCTCTTCGCCGTACTGATGACAGGTGAGGCAGCGCGCGCTGATCTCTTTCGCCGAAGCGTTTCTGAACGTGAATATTTTCGTCTTGTCTCCGCCGCCATCGACATGCTCTTTTCCAGGCCCGTGACAGGCTTCGCAGCCTTGCCATTCGGGGCCCTTTCTTGAGTCCATCGTCGTGGCAAAGTGCGGGGAAGCTTCGTAGTCCCGGACGAAGTCCTTATGCGGCACATCCGCGTGGCAGGTTTTGCAGGTCTCTTCCCCAACGTATTGCGAGGAATCAATTGGAGCGCGCGAAGAACCCTGCGCCGCCGGTTTTTTGGCGGCAGTTGCCGGGGTTTGTGCGCCGAACGGGGGCGCGGAGGCCAGACAAATCAAGGCAAGTCCCGTCCACACGAGAACGCTGAAGTTTCCCGCAGTCAACTTCTTCATCGCGTCCCCGGGCAGACCGACGCCCCACTGCCTGACGCTGGGCTTGCGGGCACGGCGTATGCGATTTCCGTGACACGAATCATCACTGTTGGCCTGTTCTTGAAGTCGGAGCCCGCGTCGCGTGCTTCGGCATTTTTGGGCACCCGCACTCTGTTTGAACTTCAAAACGGAAAACCCGGAACCCCACGAATCCGCAAAGTCTAGTGTTTGTCGCCACTTCCGGATGTCCTGTTTTGGACACTCCCCAAACAAATCAACGGACCCGGGAAGGCGTTGGCGGAACACACTTGAAAATGCGGGCGGCTTGAGAGAAATTGCACAGAGGGAATCAAATTCCGACAAGCGGCGCACCTCCGTCCGGCGCGGCGCAGCCTCTGCGGCCAGATTCAGTCCCACCCACGCAAGATCGCCTGCGCGGGAGTCGAGTCGTAGGGCCGCTTGGAAGTCTTCAAACTTTCACGGACTTCGCGGGCTCCGGATGCATCAAAACGATGACCAGATCAGATCGCAGGAGACTGCACATGCCTTCGGCTACCGGTTCCGCTAAAGCTCAAGAATCCTCACAAGTCCTTTCCGCTGACGAGCTCCAGAAAGTCCACGCCTACTGGCGCGCGGCCAACTATCTCTCCGTCGGCCAAATCTATTTGTATGACAATCCACTGCTCCGCGAACCGCTGCGGCTGAAACACATCAAGCCGCGGCTACTCGGCCACTGGGGAACCACTCCCGGACTAAACTTCATCTACGTTCATTTGAATCGCCTGATCAAAAAGCACGACCTCAACGTCGTTTACATTGCCGGCCCCGGGCACGGAGGTCCGGGTCTGGTCGCCAACACATATCTGGAAGGTACCTACAGCGAAGTGTATTCGCATATCCCACAAAGCGAAGAAGGCATGAAGCGACTCTTCAAGCAGTTTTCCTTTCCGGGGGGAATTCCGAGCCACGTCGCCCCGGAAACTCCCGGGTCGATCCACGAAGGTGGTGAACTCGGCTACTCGCTGGCTCACGCGTATGGCGCGGCGTTCGACAACCCGGATCTGCTGGTGTCCTGCGTCGTGGGAGACGGCGAAGCCGAAACCGGACCGCTCGCCGCAAGCTGGCACTCGAACAAATTTTTGAACCCGGCACGCGACGGCGCCGTGCTGCCCATCTTGCATTTAAACGGATACAAGATTGCAAATCCGACACTCCTCGGCCGGTCAACTGAGGAAGCCCTGACGCACCTGTTTCTGGGTTACGGCTACGAGCCGTATTTCGTCGAGGGTCGCGAGCCGGAGGCCATGCATCAACTTATGGCCAAGACCATGCAAACAGTCGTTGAGCGAATTCACGAAATACAGAAAGCGGCGAGAAACGGAAATGCAGTGGAGCTTCCGCAGTGGCCCATGATCGTGTTGCGAACACCCAAGGGCTGGACGGGACCGAAAATCGTCGATGGCCAGCCGATTGAAGATACCTGGCGTGCTCACCAGGTTCCACTCGCCGACTTTGCAAAACACCCCGATCACGTGCGGATGCTCTCGGAGTGGATGAAGAGTTACAAACCGGAAGAACTGTTCGATGACTCCGGCAAGCTCGTCCCGGAAATCGCCGAACTCGCTCCGGCCGGCACGCGCCGCATGGGCGCCAACCCGCACGCCAACGGCGGCTTGCTCTTGCGGGACCTCAACATGCCGAACTTCTGCGATTACGCGGTGAACGTAACCAAGCCGGGAACCGAATCCGCCGAATCCACGCGCATCCTTGGACAACTCCTCCGCGACGTCGTGCGCCTCAATGCCGACACCAAGAACTTTCGCGTGTTCGGTCCCGACGAAACCTCTTCCAACCGCCTCGACGCTTTGTTTGAGGCCACCGACAAGACCTTCATGGAGCCTACGCTCAAAACCGACGAGCATCTTTCACAGAGTGGGCGCGTCATGGAAGTCTTGAGCGAACATATGTGCCAGGGCTGGCTGGAAGGGTATCTTCTGACCGGGCGGCACGGATTTTTTTCCTGCTACGAGGCCTTTATCCACATCGTCGATTCCATGTTCAACCAGCACGCCAAGTGGCTGAAGGTCACGCGCAACATTCCGTGGCGACGGCCGATTGCCTCGTTGAACTACCTGCTGACATCGCACGTCTGGCGGCAGGATCACAACGGTTTCACGCACCAGGACCCCGGGTTCATCGACCACGTAGTGAACAAGAAAGCGGACGTAGTCCGTGTTTATCTTCCTCCCGACGCCAACACGCTGCTGTCGGTGGCCGATCACTGCCTGCGGAGCCGGAACTATGTGAATGTGATCGTGGCGGGTAAACAGCCGGCTCTGCAGTACCTCGACATGCAATCGGCAATTGAACACTGCTCGGCGGGGCTCGGCATTTGGGCCTGGGCTTCAACCGACAAAGGTACAGAACCGGATGTGGTCATGGCTTGTGCCGGCGATATTCCGACGCTGGAGGCCTTGGCCGCCGTCGCGCTGCTGCGCCAGAATTTTCCCGACATCAGGATTCGCTTCGTCAACGTCGTCGATCTGATGACCCTGCAAACGGCGGCGGAGCATCCGCACGGACTGTCGGATCGCGAATTCGATTCCATCTTCACGACTGATAAACCGGTGGTTTTCGCGTTCCATGGCTACCCCACTCTGATTCACCGTCTTACCTACAAACGCGCCAACCACAGCAACTTCCACGTGCACGGCTACCGCGAAGAGGGGACCACGACGACTCCGTTCGATATGACCGTGCTGAACGAACTCGACCGCTTTCATCTCGCCGGGGACGCGGTCGACCGCGTGGCGCGCCTGTGCCCCATCAATGCCCACTTCAAACAATTTCTGCGCAACAAGCTGGTCGACCACAAACAGTACATCTACGAGCATGGCGACGACCTTCCCGAAATCCGGGACTGGAAGTGGCCCTACTGAATGAAAATTCTCGTTCTCAATTCCGGGTCGAGCAGCCAGAAGGCGTGTCTGTTTGATTTAGCCGGCGCACTTCCAGAAGCGCCTCCGTCGCCCCTTTGGCAGGGCAAAATCGAGTGGCGGGACAATGGTGCGACGCTCGAGGTGCGCACATCGTCCGGCGCGAATTCAAAACAAGAACTCCCGCGCGGAGAGCGCTCGGAAGCGACGAGCCAACTCCTTGAAGCCCTGCTCTCGGGCAGCACCCACGTTCTCGCGAGGCTTTCCGAGATCGACGTCGTGGGTCACCGGATCGTGAATGGCGGACGGGAATTTACGCGCCCCACGGCAATCACGCCCGCCGTCAAGACCGCCATCAGAAAAATGGCGGCTTTTGCCCCGCTGCACAATCGCGTCGAACTCGAAGGGATCGCGCTCGTGGAAAAAAAATGCGGCCCCGTGCCGCAAGTCGCCGTCTTCGACACCGGCTTCCACCGTGGATTGCCGGATGCCGCGGCAATCTATCCCGGCCCCTATGAGTGGGTCGAGCAAGGCATCCGCAAGTTCGGGTTCCACGGAATCAATCACGAATACTGTGCGGAACGCGCAGCACAACTCCTCGGCAGGGACCTTCGCTCACTCCGACTGGTAACCTGCCACCTCGGCAACGGCTGCTCACTGGCCGCGGTAAAGGATGGACAAAGTGTCGATACCACGATGGGATTTACCCCTCTCGACGGCTTGATGATGGGCACGCGCTCGGGAGCGGTGGATCCGGGAATACTTACCTATCTCCTGCGGGACGGTCGCACCGACGGCAAAACCCTCGATGAAACCCTGAATTCCAAATCCGGCTTGCTCGGAATCTCCGGCCTTTCCGGCGATATGCGCGAAATCGAAACGGCCATGGGCGACGGAAACGAACGCGCCCGCCTGGCCTTCGACATATTCCTCCACCGCTTGCGGGCCGGCATCGGCTCGATGCTTGCGGCGCTCGACGGAGCGGACGCCATCATCTTTACCGCAGGCATTGGGGAAAATTCACCGGAAGTGCGCGCAGCCGCGTGCCGCCAGCTCACGTTCCTCGGTCTGGCCCTCGACTCCGCCAAAAACGCAGCGCCGCAACCCGACGAGGACATTGCCACCCCGAAATCGACTGTGCGGGTACTCATAGTACGCGCCCAGGAAGATTGGGCGATCGCCAGAGAATGCTGGACCCTGATCTCGGATCCGCAATTTATCCGGACTGGCCCGGATAAATTTCAGCAATGAACACTGGATGACACCTTCCCTCGACGGGCCAAAGAGTTGCTAGGCATGCCACTTGCGCATCGCAACAATCGATTTCTTGCCGGTGTCCCGGCAACGCACAATGCTCAGGTTGCTCCTGCAATGGAGTGGAATCTTAAATCGCAACGGGCGTTCGCGCGATTTAGCTTGACACCAACGTTTCCCTGTCAAACGATACGCTCCCAGCCATACGGGAGGTACTATGTCCCAGGAATATCCTTGGCAGAAACCCTACCATCAAGCCCTCCTTGAAAACGACCCCGCAAAGCTGCAACGGCTAATCTGGCAAACGGAAGACGCCATGCAGACCCGGCTCAAGGAATCGACGGAACTAAGAATGGACGAAGCGGTCCAGATGGAACAAGCGTCGGTAATCTTGTCCAGTCTGGCGTTGGAACGCATTGGTCGAAATATCCTCAATAATAAAGCGATGACTGCCAGCCACTAATTTTTCTCACGGGAATCTTCCGGGCGTCACATCGGGTGGCGCCCATTTTCATTTGCCGGCCGTTCTCGGTTGAAACCGCAAAGTAGCTTGCTTGGCAATACATCGGCCGGGAGCAATATCGCAACGGATCGCTGCGAAGTTCCACGGGACGCTGCGTGCGGGTGCTGGTGGCTTAGTGGACGACCGTTCCTGCCATGCGCGTCTGTAGTAGATAAACCAAATCGTTTGCGGGCAGCGGTCGGCTGAAGAGATAGCCTTGTCCTTCGGCACAATGGCGGGCCTGGAGGAAAGCCAGCTGCGCGTACGTTTCGATCCCCTCGGCAATGACACGTTGCTTGAGGTTCCGGCCCATATCAATTATGGCGCTCACGATGGTCGAGTCATCGGGGTCGGCCGTGATCTGATGCACAAAGGACTGGTCAATCTTCAGGACGTCAATGGGAAACTGGCGAAGGTAACTCAGGCTGGAATAGCCAGTGCCGAAGTCGTCCACGGCCAGGTATACGCCTAGGGCTTTGAGCGCATAGAGCACGGCGCCCGTCGCTTCAGCGTTGGCCATGAGCACACCTTCTGTGAGTTCCAGGTCGAGACAGTGAGGATCCAAGCCGGTTTCCTCGAGTATGGTCGCCACATGTTCGACAAAAGCCTTATCGCGAAATTCGGAGGCCGACACATTAACGGAGATGCGTTTGAAGGGGAGGCCGGCGGCTTGCCATTCAAACGCCTGTCGACACGCCTCGCGCAACACCCAGCGGCCAATCGGAAGAATGAGGCCACAATCTTCGGCAATAGGCACAAATTGGGCGGGGGCAATCAGCCCGTGATCCGGATGCTGCCAGCGGATCAAGGCTTCTACGCCCGTGATCTCTCCGGTAACCAGATTTACCTTGGGCTGATAGTGCAGCAAAAACTCATCGCGCTCCAGGGCGCGGCGAAGACTGCTTTCGATGGATTGCCGCTGCACAGATTTCATGTTCATTTCCGAGGTGAAGAACTGGAAATTGTTGCGCCCGCTTTCTTTGGCGTGGTACATGGCGGTGTCGGCATTCTTAATGAGCGTTTCCGCGTCCTTGCCATCGGACGGGTAGATGCTGATCCCGATGCTGCCATCAATATGCAAGTCATGTCCTTCAATGGAGTAGGGAAGGCTCAGTGCGAGAAGTATTTTGTTTGCACCAGTGGCGGCATGCTCCGCGTGGGTGAGTTCGGAAAGCAGGATGACAAATTCATCTCCACCCTGCCGGCTGACGGTGTCGGAACCGCGCACGCTCGCTTGCAACCGCTTGGCCGCGGCCTGAAGAAGTTGATCGCCGATGGCATGGCCCAGCGAATCATTGATGTATTTGAAATGATCCAAATCAAGGAAAAGCAAGGCAATGGATTTGTTGTTGCGGCTAGCCAGCGCGATCGATTGCGTTATGCGGTCATTGAGCAGCAAGCGATTGGGTAAATTGGTGACAATATCGTGCTGGGCGGAGTACTCCATCTGGACGGACATGGCCCGCGCAGCGCTGACATCGTGAAAAACAATCACCGCGCCGGTAACGTGGCCTGCGCGGTCGTGGATCGGCGCAGCGGAATCTTCAATGGCGGTTTCAGATCCGTCACGATGCACGAGGACGCAATTAGCAGTGAACGCCACATTCCTATTTTGTGTGATGGCCATCTGCATGGGGTCGGGAGCGGGTTCCCGTGTGGCACTGTCAATAATTTGGAAAACTTCGGATAGGGGCCGTCCCGCGGCTTGTTGCCACGACACGCCAGTCATTCTTTCAGCGACGAGATTGAGGAACGTAATGTTTCCCGAGATGTCCGTACATATCACGGCGTCACCAATGCAATTGAGGGTGACCTCGGCGCGCTCCTTTTCGACGAATAGCGCCTCCTCCAAAATCTTGCTGTCGCTGATATCGGTGTTCGTACCGAACCAACGCGTCACCTTTCCTTCCGAATCGCGGATCGGAACCGCCCGCGAAAGGAACCAGCGGTAGCTGCCATGCCGATCGCGGAGAGGAAATGTGTCTTCCCAGGCTTCCCCGGCTTTAAAACTTTGGCTGATATTGTCGACCACCCGCTGCACATGATCTTGATGATGTACTTTTTCCCAACCCCGACCAACCATCTCCTCCAGAGTGGTTCCGGTGTAATCAAACCAGCGGTCGTTGTACCAAAAAATCGAGCCTTTCTCGTCAGCCATCCATGCCAACTGCGACATGTTGTTGGCCAGTGTCCTGAACCGATTCTCGCCTTCGAGCAGCGCTTTTTCCGCAAAGTCGCGTTCGGCAAAGTCATGGCGACGGATCGTCCAGCCCGCCCCTATAGCGATGACGATTCCTGTGATGGTTCCGAAGATTAAAACAAATTTGGTGTATGCCAAGCGCCCCTTGGCGTCCGCGTCGCGCAGCACCAGCAGACGCGACTCTTCATCCTGCATTTCCTGAACTCTCCCTTGAATTTCGTCCATGATCCGCTGGCCCAGTCCGCTCCGGACGGCTTCCACTGCCGGTTCGAGTCCCTTGGTCCGGCGTAAGCTGATGACCAAGTCCGCGAACTGGATCTTCCGGTCCACCAGCGTCTCGAGCGCTTGTTGATTGCGCTGCTGCATGACGCTGTCCACCGTCAACTTGCGTATGATGGCTTCTTCCTGCCGTAAACGGGCTACGTTGGCTGTGTAGGTTCCGAGGAAGGATTCGTTGCCGGTGATTGCAAAACCACGGTTGCTCGATTCAATGCTCTGCGTCAAGAAGAGCATATCCTGGAGGTTTTCAAGAACCTCGTGCGTGTGCCGTACCCATCGCTCACTTTCATTCGACAAATCTATGGCGCGGTAGGACATCCCACCCGCTACGAGTAGCGTAAAAACCACCGACGCGAACGCGAGTTGCACCTTCCAATTCGATAGCGGGCTGTTCATAGTTGCACCGGTTTGAGAAGGCATTTCGGTTAGGAGCCCAAGGGTTGCAAATGGCCAACCTGCGACGGCATGTTGAATTTCAGGAAGGGGAGCCCCAGTCTATGCCAAAACCATGGATGCTCCGGAGCTACGTTACAGTTGTTGTCGAATCCATCATGTAGGCGGTTCTCACGTGTGGCGCGGCACGAACGAAAACACCAGCCGGTTGCTGCGACAATACTCTGCTGTCGCATCAGAAATCGAAGGCGTCGTGACAACGAAACATGAGTCAGCCGGAAAAGAAAACCCCAAGAGGCTCACAACATCATCTGGGCTGGAGGGCTCGGCAAAAATCTTTGCTCCTTCCAGCCGCCGGGAAGATTTTTCCCCTGCCTCTCTCCTTTATAGAACGCCGCAACCGCCCATGGAGCTTTTCAAGTTTCCGACGATGGTGCGGCTAATTAGGATTGCATTCGAAACAAGCTCAAGGGTACATCCTGCCTCAAATCGTTCTCCGTGCTCTGATCACCATCGCGCTGGCTCGTGCAGCCCTCTTCCTTCATGAGCGTGTCTTGCCCGGAAGCTGGACCACCGACAACCAGAAACTGTCGATACTCCTCACCACTTTCAGGAACCCTTCAAGGTTCACGGGCTTGGTGACGAAGCAGTTCGCGTGGTTTTGATAACTCCCCTGGATATCGGTCTCGGATGCCGAGGTCGTCAAAATGACCACCGGAATGGTCTTCAGTATCGGGTTCTCTTTGAGTTCCGCCAGAACCTCACGCCCGTCTTTTTTGGGCAGGTTCAGATCGAGCAAGATCAGATCGGGGCGCGTAGCATTGGCGTGCGCCCCTTCGCGCTTCAGGAAAGCCATTGCTTCTGCTCCATCGGTTGCCACGTGTAGGTTGATATGCACCTTGGCGTCTTTGAAAGCTTCCTGCGTGAGCCGGACATCGCCGGGACTGTCTTCAACCAAAAGAACCTCGATAGGTGTCGCGTTCGCTCCAATCGATTCCATCACTTGCCACCTTCCGGCAACGCAAAGTAGAAGATCGAGCCTATTTTGAGTTGTGACTCAACCCAGATTCTTCCGCCAAGGCGATCCAAAATCTTCTTGCAAATGGCCAATCCGATTCCCGTGCCCTTGAAGTTCTTTTGCCCGTGTAAGCGCTGGAAAAGGATGAAGATCCTTTCAAAATACTGAGGGTCGATTCCCTGGCCATTATCGCGCACGGAAAAGACCCATTCACGGCAACCGTTTTTCGCAGCCGAGATGTGGACGCGAGGAACATCGGCACTGCGGTACTTGATGGCGTTCCCCACCAGGTTCTGAAATAGCTGCATCAATTGTGTATCGTCGGTCGTAACCGCCGGTAGCGCGTCGTGCGTGACCACTGCTCCGCTCTCCCGGATCGTTGCTCGTAAGTTGGTAAGCGCTTCTTCCAAGGCGCTCTCACTGGAAATCTCGCGGAACACCTTTCCAACCGCGCCGGCGCGCGAGTAGGTCAGCAGATCCAGAATTAACTTCTGCATGCGGTTCGATCCGTCCACCGCGTACTCAATGAATTCATCGGCATCGGAGTCCAGGCGCCCTTTGTAGCGCTTAGCCAGCAGCTGCGTATAACTGGCCACCATCCGCAACGGCTCCTGCAAATCATGGGATGCCACGTAGGCAAATTGCCCCAGTTCGTCATTGGAACGCTTCAGCTCCCCGACTATCTCTGCCAGGTGCTTTTCGGCAACCTTGCGCACGCTAATATCCCGGATGGCTGCCGTGACCAGGATTCCCTCGGCGCTCTCGAGCGGGCTCAGCATGATCTCGATCGGAAATTCGCTTCCATCCTTCCGCCGCCCGTAGAGCTCAATCCCCGTACCTATCTGCTGCGCCAGGGCTTCAGCTGCGGTTCGGATACCGTCAGCGATGAGCCGCTCCGCGAAGCCCTCCGGAATGATGTTCTTCACCTTCTGCCCCACCAGTTCATCGCGGTGGTATCCAAACCTTTTCTCCGCCTGCAAATTCAGCAGTACGATCTCCCCGTCTTGGTTCACTACCACCATGGCATCTGGAGCGGCTTCCAACAGCCCCCGATATTTCGCTTCCGTTTCCCTGCGCTCGCTGATGTCACGGCTAATCTCGGAGAAACCCAGCAGGCCCCCAGACGAGTCGCGTACCGCAGTGATGACTACGCTGGCCCAAAACCGCGATCCGTCTTTACGCACGCGCCAGTGCTCTACCTCCGACCTGCCGCTATCAATTGCGATCTGGAGTTCCGCTTTCGGTCTACCTTGATCGATCTCATCCTGAATATAGAAGCGCGAAAAATCCTGGCCGATGATCTCATCGGCTCGGTAACCCTTGATGCGTTCAGCTCCGGAATTCCAGCTGGCCACCCGTCCCTGCGGGTCTAGCATGAAAATCGCGTGGTCTTGGACGCCGTCGAGGAGCAGCCGATATTTTTCTTCGCTGTCTTGGAGCGCCTTTTCTGCGTGCCCGCGCTGGGAATTGTTGCGCTTGACACTCCAGACCGCGGCCGCCGCTATCACCAGGCCCAGGACGGTTCCCAGGATCAGAATAGTTTTGGTCTGACCCAAGCGCCGTTTCGCATCCGCGTCGCGCAGCACCAACAATCGGAGCTCTTCATCTTGCATCTGGCGAACTACACCTTGAAATTCACGGCGGAGCTTCTCGCCAGTTCCACTTCGAATGGCATCCGCTGCCGCCTGCAAACCAGTTGTCCGGCGCAAGCCAATTACCCTCTCACCGAACTGGATCTTCTGAGCAGCCAGCCCTTGGACGGTCGCAATCAGAAGCTCCTGTTTGCGGTTATCCGCCGTCAAGGTTTGAATGGTGGCCTCATCCCGCGCAGCGCTCATTATGCTGGCCCGGTAGGACTCGAGATAGGATTCCTCGCCAGTCAGCGCAAATCCACGGTAGCTCGCTTCAATACCCCACACTGCCTTGACCAGATTCTGCAGGTTTTCAAGAACCTCGTGCGTGTGTCGCACCCATCGGTTGCTCTCACTGGACACGATGATGGAGCGATAGGAGATCGCCGGCACAACGAGCGAAGCGACAATGGCGGCTCCGAGCGCGAGTTGCAGCCTACGATTCAGTAGAGACGTGGGCTTCATCTAACTCCAGACTAAGAACGGATGCTTTTGGCCAAGTGTAGTTGCGCAAGGCTGAAAAGGGACCGCCCGAAAAACATATGCCGGTTGTCTTGGAAGGTGGTTTAACTCTATACCGCCCGGATGCTGGCTCCGACTCGGCCTACAGGCTGGTGTCCAATACACCATCGAAAAGAGTTGCTTGTGAGCGCTCCGGAGTTGATATGTGCTGCTAGAAAGAATCACAACGGGATTAAGAAGGCGAACAGGAGACCAAGCACTGGCTGTGTCCCGGTGAGCAAAGCGAACGTCACAGGAATGGTTGGCATCTCCAGCACAGGAGCGCTCGGCGAATCATGATGAAGACCCTTCTGCTGTTTCTAGCGCTCTCAGTAACAATGATGCGATTACTTCACTTAAACGCTCATGCGCACTCTGAGCCGGCTTTTGATTCTGTATTCAAGACGATCCAGTCGCTCGACACTCGACTGTTCGATGCTTATAGCCGTTGCGACCTAACGACGATCTCTTCCATGGCCGACGACGACCTGGAGTTCTACCACGACAAGACAGGCTTGGCCCGCGGGCGCCAGGCACTTGTGGATGGAATCAAGAACAACATCTGCGGCAAAGTAACGCGCAAGCTTGTTCAGCCGGCCAACGGAAAGAGCCAGAAGCCAAACTGCAAAGGGGCTGCCTACGGCGCGCTTCCCTTGCAGACGGCTCTGCGCAACGTTTAGCGGAACACTCGGCTAAACCCTTTTTCTGAAAAGAACAGCGTGCCGGAACGAATTCCGGACGCTGGTCATTCTCTCCTACTGATTTGAAGCCCGCTCGGAGCCGTTAACGGGTGCGCCCTTTTGCAGGACATTGACGAGATGACGGCCTGTAGCGGGCACACCGGTATGTTCGCCCCGCACGATTTCTTTGGCCTTGATGGCGTGACCATAGACCAGTTCGCTGGCGTCATCGTCTGGACGAAGTGTAGAGCCTTCCAGGGAAACTCCGGCAAACACCCCGCGCGAACGCGAGTAGCTAAGGATCTCGGCTCGCATCCAAGCGTCGGTATCGGCAGAAGCGTCACGTCCTTTGGGCCCGCCGGCAATGGACGCATCTGCGCCCAACTTTACCTTGCTGCTTAAGATGGATTCCATTCCACGGTCATTCATGACGAGCAAGATCAGGTCCGTAGCCTCGCCGCCGATTTGAAAGCCGACACTGCCACCTTCGAGCGCATACATGGCTGGGGCTCCCCACGGCCCGCGGAACTTATCGCCCGTCCGGCAAACCATCGCGCCGCGCCCGTAGCTTGCCCCTACTCCAAATGCCAGCTTGCGAACCGACGGAATCACGATGACACACTCGGCTTTTTCCAACAGGTCATGTGGAATGTTGTCTGGGACGTTGAGAACTTCTTGCATGACGACGCCGCAGTTTTTGAGACGCTTTTGCTCCTTGTTCAGTTTGCTGGCATACACTGCCCCTGCAGCAAGGGCGAGACATGCCGCCGTTACCATGAATTTCTTCATCGTTGACCTCCAAGGTCAAAACTTCGTTTGCTGACTTTTCTGCTTTTCCTAAATCGCTGGACTGGTGAGGTGGCGTGGTCCGGGACCAAATATTTTCTCTTGATGCCTGCTTCCCTTTTCCAAGGAGCCAGAACGCCCTTGGCCACGGACAACAGCCATTTGCCCGCCGCACCGAAGCCGGCTGTTTCCCTGAGTTGTAGGAGTTTTCCGAGACGATCCGACGAGACTCGCGGGAACTGCGCGAGAGCTTTTTTGTTTTTCCTACGACATCATCTTAGATAAGACCGGCGCGGGAAGCTGTTCACTTATGCACACATTTTAATTTCCTTGCTGCTTCGCCCGTTTGCGCACCTCCGGTCCGCTTTAGCTGAAGGGCGGCAGAGAGTCTCAGTTCTCAGGACCAGCGGCGGTAATGGAAGGCGCGGCAGCCAGCTTCAGCTGAGCCAGGGACGACAGGACGCTTTGCCAACGGACAGAGTCCTTCTTGGTCTCAATCGGTAGAGTGAGGTCTGCATAGAAACCCAGGATATTGTTGCGCAAGTCGGGGGACATCAGCGCGAAGTTCCGCTTTGCGAGTTCACCGAGCAATATCGCGTAGGCTTCATCGGTGAGCGAGTACTCGGCGGCCTTGGTCTCCTTGCCCGTGTCAAAATCGCAGTTGGGAAGATCCAGAGTCTTGGCACGAACTTGCTGAAGGTAAATGCGGTACTGGTCGACGGTGGTGTTGATGCTCTTGAAATACATTTCTTCGGTCTGCGGCGTGGGGTTGTTGAACGCCAGGGCCCTGAAGGGACCAATTTTGGGCATATACCGCAGGAACACAGAAAACAGTCGAATCCTGAATCCGTCCTTCTTATAGTCCTTGCCCCACTCCTTTTCATATTCCGAGCGCGACAGGCGGTAAAGGAACTTCTCTTTCGCAAAACTGGGTGTCTCCTTCATCATGTCCTTCTTGTGAGTTCGCAGCGCGACTTTGGTCATCTCCGGAATCATTCGGCTGATGGCGAAGCGGTAGGAACCGACGGCAAGATGCTCGTGGAGTAGTACGTCTTCCAGCTTTACTCCATAAATGATCGGAAAAGTCCGCTCCAGCAGGGGCATGGAAACCTCGAATCCGATGAAATCGTGGTACTCCACCGAGGCGTAACGGTTCTTCGCCACCTGCACCATATCGAATCCGAACTCTGTCCTCAGATGCGCCGTGTGATCCTCCGCGTACCTGACGGAATTTCCGTACTTGGCCCGCAGCTTCGGGTATTGCAGGGAAACCGCGCGGTTGACGGCCGGATGGCCGATGATATCCGAGGCATAGTGCGCCAGCGCGCCCAAGGCAAAGGCGTACTCGTTCGCGTCCTGACTTTGCAGCAGGAGTTCCTCGACGAAATCTCCGCTGCGGACGTAGTGCACTAAATTACTGAATTGTGTACTACCAAATGGATAATATCCGAGGTCTTGGATGACCGCGCCGCCATAGGCGTAACCATGCGCCGCTTTGAGTTCCTCTTCTGTAAGCGATGGAAAGCGCTTCAGAAGAAGCGGGCGAAGCTCGCCGGTCCAGACCAGGTCCACGATTTGTTCGTGGGTAAGCACGGAGTATGCCAACGAACCATTGCTGCACAGGAGCAGGGCGAGAAGGGCCACCGCCACGCGGCTCCCGCAAGAAGCGTAACGCCAGGCAACGGCGCGTTGAGCGGGTCCCGCCCCAGATTGCCGTTCTCTGTCTATGGACAAGTTTTTACGCTGCCTTCCCTGTTTTCTGTTTGAAGCGAGGAGCTGATAAAGACTTTTCCAGAGTGAGCGTTACGCCTGGCGGCCACCTCATCGCTTGGCGGATTCCCGCGCCGGGCGAGCGTGAACAAACGGTCCCACGCAATGAGCTTCTAGTTAAGGTAGAAGCGGATGGCAATGCGGTCGCTCGGATGTCTGCGGTTATATAGATAGTAGCCATCATTGGAATAATCCACGTAGACGTCATCGCTCTCGTACCAATCGTTCGACCAGTATTCCGGCCAGGGGTCAACCAGGCCGAACCAGTAGCCGCCGTAATGGAAACGGCGATGTCCGCCGACATATCGCACAGGAAGAGTGTGGATGCGGAACCCGTGCTCCTGGCCATAGCGTCCATGGAAACGACCGTCGGGAACGCGGTACCCCCGGTAACCACCTCGTTGCTGCCAGGTGCGGTGCTCCGACTCCCAGTGGTGAGCGCGACCTCCCTGCCAGGCGGCTTGTTGGCGTCTCTGGACGCTGGTTCGTTGCTGCGCGGATCGATTTTTCCGCTGCTGTTCCGCGCGCCGACCCGCCTGCTGTCTGGCTTGCTGCTGATGCTTTGCAGAACGGTCGTGCTCTTGGTCTTGCCGGCGCCCGGCCTGCGCCTGCCTTTCCGACGCGGCCGCGTGCCGCTCGGGTTTGCCTCGTTCTGCTTGTTGCTCCGGCTTTTCTTGCCGCGCCTGCAGCGCCGCAGGCATTCCAGTTAGCAGAAAAACTGCAGCCATACCAATTATGCCGATCGTTTTCATAGTGGTGCCTCAAGTACATCTTTTCGAATTCGAATTTTGCCAAACAAGACAGGTGAACCGCTTTGCAATCCGTTCAAGGGTACAAATAGCCGAACCATCGGGACAGGCGAGCCCAGGGGCGAGAGTCTTCCTCGAATGGACCAGCGTTCCTGGGAGCCGCAAAGATCCATCCGACGGGGCAGTTTGCACAACGCTCCATCTTTTCTACAAACGAATCCTAGGCCATGCGCCGGAGCCCGTCTGTCCACAAGTGAACAGGCTTCGTTTCAGGAAGCGCGCGCCTTTCGGAAGATATTGAACACGGGCCTACCTTGGGCCGCAACCCGAGGCCAGCTGCGTTTTTGGAAAGACTCGCTTTGCAATGCCAGGGCGAGTGTCCAATAGTGAACATCATTCGAAGGGACGGCGACTATACCATGGGAGTCTTCAGAGGAGGCAGAAAGCACTGGTGGATGCCTCGCACAAGGAGGCGTCTTGTCCGCGCGGAAGGAGAAACAAGATGGTTCCGGCCCTCTCTCAGAAACCACAGACAACCGAAGTTCACGTAATAAAGATGCTCTCTCAGGGCGCCCCCATGATGGACGTCTTGAATGAACTGTGCAATTTTATCGATGCCAGATCGCCTGAAGCCATACCGACGGTGCTTCTGGTAGATGACAGCGGGACGCACCTCAAGCTTGCAGCAGGGCCAAAAATCAGCGCCTTGTGGAGCAAATCGTTCCACGGCTTGAAAGTACCGATTCACAACAAGCTGGAAAATGCAAACAGGGCCTCTGGAAAATCGCTTTCGATTTCCGACATGAGGAGTGATCCTTCCTTTGCCGCGTGTTGGAACCTGGCTCTGAGCCAGGGCGTGCAAGCAGCGTGGTCACTGCCGATTTTGTCAAGGGACGGGAAAGTTCTGGGATCCCTGATTCTGTTTTGTCCGACATCGGACGAGCCGGGCGAACGCGAGAAGGAGCTCATGGAGTTGTCCGTCCACATGGCGGCAATCGCCATTGAATCCCAAAGCAATGAAGAAGAGTTGCGAGAATTCTCCGGACAGCTCTACAAGTCGCAGGATGAAGAGCGGCGGCGAATTGCCCGCGAGTTGCACGACAGCACGGGGCAGAAGGTTGCCGCGCTGGCCATGAGTCTGTCCAGAGTAAAGAACACGATCGCTCCGCAGACCGAGGAAGTCGACGAAATCCTCGAGGAGAGCATCGGACTCACACGGGAGATATCCGATGAATTGCGCACGCTCTCCTACCTGCTTCATCCTCCGTTTCTCGAAGAATGTGGTCTAACGACCGCGATACAGTGGTATGCCAGGGGAATTAACGAGCGCGATGGCTTGCACGTGGAAGTGGAAATTCCAGAAGACATGCTGCGGCTGACCGAAGAAGCGGAACTTGCAATCTTCCGCGTCGTGCAGGCGAGTCTCACAAATGTTCATCTCCATTCGCGAGCGAAAAAAGCCAGAGTTAAAGTCGAGGCGACTCTAGACGGGGCGATCGTGGCAGTCAGTGATGACGGCCAGGGAATACCGGACGGAGTGCTGGATCATTCATCGAAAACCAGGACGATTGGGATTGGCATTACCGGAATGCGTGAAAGAATGAAGCGACTCGGTGGCCGGCTGGACATAGAGACGAATCATAACGGTACCAAAGTGAAAGCGTCCGTGCCCTGCCGTCATTTTCGAACGATTGCAGCAACCGCAGTGCGGGCGGCATGTTAAATAGACCGATAAGCGGGCCTAGCGGATCCGTCGATGCACAAAGGCCCCTGGCACGGCGGCAGTCGAGTTCGCCTCTGCGCGACAGCAATTCACTATAAGGCACGGAACCGCTCTCAGAGGGTTTGAAGATATACCGAGCAGGCCCAACAAGGCTCGGCAACTTGCAGCGGTCCGGAGCAGAGTTATCCATGAAGAAGACGAACGGAAGAAATAGCCAGCTTGCTGGTTTCGCCTCAGGAGCCACACTGGGCGGTACCGTGTCGCAGTACTTGGAAAAACAGAATATCTACAAGCAAGGGACGCCGGCCCCCACCCTCTTTTATATTCAGGAAGGGGGTGTGAGGCTCACGAGCCGATCCAAACATCAAGTTTCCGCCGTTACCGCCATTCTGGGAGTAGGTGATTTTTTTGGCGAGTTGTGCCTGGCAGGGTATCCGCTTCGCATGTCCACCGCCGTAACCTTGACCCCCAGCTCCATTCGCACGATCAAAAAGGAAAAGATGCTGCAATTGCTTCGCGCCGGGAACACGACGTCAAATTCCCTGGCGGCCTACCTGCTGTCGAGCGCCAAGAACTTCCGGGATCAGGTGTCGGAATTGCTGACATCGTCGGCCGAACAACGGCTCGCACGCGTGCTCCTGCGGCTATCCCACTTGGACAGGAGGCTCCTGCGGCTATCCCACTTGGACAGGAGTGGCCCGCCACTGGTCGAGATTCCCGTAATAAACCACCAAGTTCTGGCAGAAATGGTCGGCACAACGCGTCCACGAATCAATTTCTTCATGAATCGGTTCAGACGGAAGGGATATATTAACTACGATGGGGGACTCGAAATACGACAGTCACTGCGAAAAGCGTTGCGACCGCGCTAGGTGCAACCAACCGCACCAGCCCTATTCGTAATTTGTTCAAGGTTCGAGTCATCTCACCAGTCCTGAGCAGGTGACTGGCTACTGTTCATTACAGGACACCCGAGAGTAGATTCGTGATAATATGAACTCTGTGGTCAAAACACCCCGAAGTGTGTCCGTCCGGGCCCGTCGCTCCGAAAAAAAAGCGCCTTCTGCGATCCCTGCCTTCAATGCCCAGGTCTTTCTCGATTCGGCCGGAGTGGCAAGAACAATCAAAAAACTGAAGGGCACCGAGGCGGTTTACAGCCAGGGTGACGCCGCTACGAGCATCCTTTACCTGCAAGAAGGCGGCGTAAAGCTTACGGTTGTCAATGGCGTTGGCAAAGAAGCGATCGTGGCCATACTTGAGCCGGGAGATTTCTTCGGGGAGGGCTGTTTGGCGGGCCAGTCTGTGCGGATGGGAACAGCGACAGCGATCACGCCCAGCACGGTCCTCGATATTGAAAAGACCGAGATGTTTAAGGTGCTGCATGAGCAGCATGAACTTTCCGACCGATTCATTACGTTCATGCTGTCGCGGAATGTTCGAATTGAAGAAGATCTTATTGATCAACTCTTCAATTCGAGCGAAAAGCGCTTGGCGCGAACACTGTTGCTGTTAGCACGGTATGGCAAAGAAGATCAGCCGCATGGACACTTGCCCAAGATATCCCAAGAGACCCTGGCAGAGATGATTGGAACAACGCGCTCGCGCGTGAATTTTTTCATGAATAAATTCAGGAAACTCGGATTTATCAAATACAACGGAAGCCTGCAGATCAATACTTCCCTTTTGAGCGTTGTGCTGCACGAATAAGAGTTACCGCGGTACCTTCCCGGCCAGCAAACTCTAGTTCATCGAAACCAGCCAATTAAGCAAGCTCCGACGAGTAAGAAAGTTGTCAGATTTCCCACCATTGGTCTCCTGCAAGGCCTGCTCGTCACGTTCAAGGGCAATACCAACCAGGCACGCGGCTCGCTCAATGAGCCGGTATTCGCGGGAAGAAGGGTTTCGCGGAATGCAGCAATACATCTCTAGACGGCCTAGCGGACCTCCATTGTGGGCGGTGATCGCTTCTGTAGCGAAGATATAGAGACCAAACAGGGAGGCGTTTCTTGCCATTTCCGTGAGGCACGACGCATCTTCTTTGGGCAGCGAAATAAGAGAAACCATGTTCCCGATCTGCAGGTCCAGGGCAATACAAATTTGATCCAGGATTTGCGGAACGGGAGCACGGCCAGAAATCGAATGCAGAATCTGATTTTCCGCCTTCAGCAGGTATTGAATTCCGCCTTCTGTGTGAGGCGGTGCCACAGGCTGCCACTTTTTACCATGCCGGTACTGAGATTTATCCATGGGAAGTTTGCCCTTTTCAATTCCTATTCGAGCCGGTGCTCACTCCTGATTCTCCTCTGACTCCAAGTTTGGCTGCTCGGAAGGAAAGCCGGGCGAATGGCCGGCTCGCACCAGACGCAACTTCTTGGATTTCATCGAGTACAGCGCCCGGTCGGCTGCATACAGAAGTGTTCCGATGGCGTCGGCGTCCCGGGGATAGCTGGCCACCCCTACGCTGACAGAAAGCGCCGGCTCTTCGCTGTCTGCCGCCAGCAGGTCACACACCCTCTGGGCCACGAGAGTCGCGTCTGCGGCCCCCGTCTCCGGCAACACCAGAGCAAACTCATCGCCGCCTTGGCGAGCCGCCGTGTCGATGAACCGGCAACAGTCCGTCAGAATTTGCGACAGCCTGCATAGCGCTTTGTTTCCGGCCAAGTGCCCCAGCTGGTCGTTAATTCGTTTTAGTCCGTCGAGATCGAGAAGGATAAGGGAAAATTCCCTGTTCGTGCGCTTGGTCCGGCAAATTTCCGCGTGCAATACCTCGAATAGCCGGCGATGATTCGCCAGTCCGGTGAGTGAATCGCTCAGCGCCAAACGGCGCAGATGATCTTCAAGAGCCCGCTGTTCTGTGATGTCGACGGCAATGATTTCATAACCTGAAAAAAGCCCATTCTCATTGAAGATTGCGCGGCCGCTGATCCGTACCTTAAGAGTTGTAGCGTTTTTCCTTTTCCATTCAATTTCGACAGGCTCAATGGGATGCGATTCCTGGCCGTCTCTGGCTCTAAATGGCAACTGGCGATCCAAATCAAGGACGAACTCCGAGGCCAGATTCGCCGCTAACAGTTCTTCTTTGGTTCCGTAGCCAAGCATTGTGGAGAGCGCCTGGTTGACGTCGATAAACTTCTCTTCGGCGTCGCATCTGCAAATCCCGTACGAAGGATTCTCGACCAGAGCCCGATACAGGGATTGCGAATTTCGCAGTGCCTTTTCAGCTTGTTGCAATTCCGCGCGTAATTCCCTTTCATTCAGGGCGCGCCGCACGACCATGGGCAACTGAACCACATGATTGCTCTCGACATAGTCGAATACGCCGTGCGCGGCGAGCGCGTCGATGTATTTCGCTTTCAGGGAGGCGGTCACAAAGATAAGCGGAGCGTCCTCGACGGTTTGCCGGAGAAGCTGCAGGGATTGCGAACTTTTCCAGTTGGGGCTGGGGTATTCAGCAACAATCGCGTCATAGGCCTCGGAATGGAGTCGGCTTGCGCACTGCGCCAGAGTCATGACCACGTCTGCGCTGACGGCGAATTGCGATTTCTGCAATTCCTGCACGCAGGCGTCCACTACGTCCGCATCACGATGAATGAACAGGACGCGGAGGGTGCGATGTCTGTGGGAAGCCGCAATTCCCGTTTGCGCATTCGCGCGGTTGGATGGGGTTTTGTTTCTTATGGAGTGTGACGTGAGGATCATCTTGACAGTCACCAAAAAGGTCACACAACTAGCGTTCATATCGAGAGGCTTCGATATCTCCCTTTTATGGTAGGACCGAGGAAAGTGGGCGTCTGTCCCTTTTTGGACACCAGGGTGAAATGGCTGGCGCGGGGCAGACGCAAAGCTCAGCGGAAGACGCATGAAAGGGGCGGTACAGCGGTGTGCAAAAGTGAACAGACGCGGAAGTCGCGATACCGGCAGAATGTAGTCTCCCGCGGGAGTTATCTTCGGCGTCCGGAGAATTGAATCATGTGCTGCCCGAAGTGTTACAGCGATCAAATCCATCAATCACGACGCAAGAATTTCGTTGAACGAAGAATTCTGGCTTTAATTTTCTTCCGGCCCTTTCGCTGCATAAGCTGCGATTCCCGATTTTTCCGCTGGTCCATGGGTCGCGATCCGCAGCCCCCTTATTCCCTAACAAGTTTCTAGCAAGAGCTGCTGGCCCAAATTGCGGCAGCGTCCAACCGGCCGGCACCGATCCCGGAAGTTCCTCTATTTCGCGGAAACCTTTTCAATCAGCGATCAGATCACAGGGCAAGAACCGAGACAGCGTATCCGGCATCCGCGCCTTTCGCTGCTGGGTTCGACCGTCCGTTGCGTAATCAAATCCCTGCTGTCCCGTATGGAACAGGACTGCGGGATGCAACCTGTTAAGCTCCGGCTCCGCCGTAAAGGGTTGCGGTTCCATGGGCCACTTAGCCGACCTGGAAGTAGCGTTAGACCATCTGAAACAGAACGGGTTTGAAGCCCAAATGCTCGGAGTCCTGGGCGACTCCATCGTCTGCCTGGTTCGCGACGTCGTTCTGACGGACCGCAGCATTGTCCGGCTCTACAAAGCTGGCAAACTGGATCTCGAAGGCCTGAAGTCTTCCCGAAACAGCGACAAGTACAGCCCAAGAGGTTTGCAGATTTCCTGATTGGTGCTCGCGCCGTAGTTTGTTTTTCATCGGACACACGGCTGCCTCCCATCCCATACAGAATCAGACTGGAAGATTCAAAAACAGGCTCGAGCGATGCCTCGTCGCTGGCGGAACGATTTGGCTTAAGGGCTCGCTCAGAAGGGGCCCGTGTCCGGCCACGCTCAGGAAATCCAGTGAACCGGACCGAGGCCGAGGAACTTACTTGTGCGCATTTGTTTCGTTTCCCGATAACTTCGCGGACTTTCGATGCGCTTTTTGCGACCACTCAACCGCTTTGTTGGCATGCTCCATGGCCTGCCGCGAAAGTTCGTGACCTGTCAGGTGATCTTCTTTCCCGTGATGCACGGCGGCCGCACGGTGCGCGTGGGCCGCAAGCTCGTGAAACTCAGCCGCTCTTTGGTGCGAGTCATTTGGCATAGTCAGTCCTGTCCGGAACACGAACTCCAACCTAGAATCTCTGCATTTTCAAAACTGACTCTCTGCAGTCAGTGGCTTGCGGGCGCTATCCATTTGGCGGGGTAGCGGGCATCTGCAAGACAAAATCCTTTGCCGGCACCAGCCCCACGCCCCGCTGGATATGCCGCGATTGCGTGACAATACTCGTAAAAGGAATGCCCAGAAACCGTTTCGAGACAATTCTGGTTATTGCAAAGCAGTTAAATTTCTGCCCCTGCAGTTTTCGAAGGGCACCTTTGACGGCTCGCAACACCGTTCCTGTTCCTTCTCTGCCGATGGCGATGGCCCTGATTTCGCCGGCGAGATAGAAAAGGTTCCACCTGGCGTCCTCGATTTTTCTGGCAAGCCCGCGGGTGTCGAGATCGTGGACAATTCTCCAGCCCGTCACAAAGACATCGCTGTCAATTGCCACCCCTGCAGGCAAAGGCGTCTGCTCTCCGATGAACACGGCACCACTAAACGCTCTGGCGAACATTTGAGCTCCCGGACCTCACATGCGGAAACGCTGCGTTCGTTTCTAGGGCTGGCTGCCCGGACGAATGGGAACGGGTGCGGCGGGGCCGCGGTCTTGAGGCCAGACGTACCCTTTCCGCCATTCAATTCGCAGTCTAGCTGGGTACCGGAGCTGCGCGCTGTTCTGTATTGCACAGCCGAGGAGGATTTCTGATCCGGTGAATTGGCCTGCGCAACGTGCACTATTGAACAGCATTGCGGTACACAAAGGCCGATACTCAGTCCTGAAGTTTTTCGAAGGAGAGTCATGATTAAATTATCGAGTATCACCCTGGCATTCGTGATGACGCTGGCCGCATCGGCCGGAGCGCAAAACCAAGTGCCGGTGGAATCCGGCAATCCATCACCAACGTTCCGAGTCAACGTGGTGAGCCGCACCACCCACGCAGTGAGCTACAAGCACCGCAGCGGGGCGACCAAGATCAATTTTCAAGGTACGGATTTGATGCCCGCAGGGATGGGCGAGGCCAAGGTTGAAAGCAAGCGGGGAGCTCTGGAAATCGAAGCTGAATTTTCCGGCCTGGCGAAACCCACTAGTTTCAGCAATGAGTATCTGACGTACGTGTTATGGGCCGTTTCTCCGGAAGGCCGGCCAGTAAATATCGGTGAAATCTTGGTAGGTGACAACCATCGCAGCAAGCTCGACGTGACCACCGACCTGCAGGCTTTCGCGCTCATCGTAACGGCGGAGCCCTACTATGCAGTACGCCGGCCCAGCAATGTCGTGGTGCTCGAGAATGTAATTCGTGCCGATACCGCAGGCAGTACTGAGGCAGTAGACGCCAAGTATGAATTGATCGATCGCGGTGGCTACATTCCGACCGGCTACAAGTTCGACCCCGTGCTACTGAACGCAAAATTGCCGCTGGAATTTTTTGAGGCACGCAATGCCGTGCACATTGCACGTTCCGCTGGGGCGGAAAAATACGCCACGACCAGTTATGAAAAAGCCGTTCGCCAGATGAACGAAGCGGACGCCCTGGCCATCAGCAAGCACGAAAACAAGAAATCGCTTATTTCCTTGTCGCGTGAAACCGTACAAACGGCGGAAGACGCACGGGAAATCGCCATGAAGCATATGGAAGAAGAACGCGCCGAGAACGAACGCACCGCTGGGGCCAATCGTGAAGCCTCCGCAAGGGCTCGCGCGAACGAAGAATCGCAACGTCGAATCGACGCCGAAACCGCAAGTGCCGATGCCGTTCGTCAACGCAATGAGGCCGACCGCAAGAGCCTCGACGCGCAAGCCGCAGCGCAACAAGCAGCCGGCGCCCAAGCCAATGCCGAAAAAGCTCGGAATGACGCACAACAACAGCAACTGGCCGCCGAAGCAGATTCCGACAGGAATCGCGCCGCCGCAGCCTCATCCGATGCCCAACTTCAGCAAGCCCGCCGGGACCGCGAAGAGCTTCGCGCGCGTCTGCTCCAACAATTCAACCTGATCCTGGAAACCCGGGACACGGCGCGCGGCCTCGTCGTCAACATGTCGGACGTGCTGTTCGACTCCGGCAAGTTCACGCTTCGTCCCCTGGCCCGCGAGAAGCTAGCCAAAATTTCCGGCATCGTGCTGGCCTATCCGTCTCTGAACCTGGCAGTCGAAGGCAACACCGATAGTGTTGGCACCGAAGCATTCAATCAGCATCTCTCGGAGCAGCGCGCCGAAGGCGTCCGCAGCTTTCTAACTCAGCAAGGTGTCCCGGAAGCTTCGACGACCGCAACGGGCTTCGGAAAAACCCGCCCCATCGCGTCAAATGATACGTCGCAAGGTCGGCAGCAAAATCGCCGCGTTGAATTGGTGGTCTCAGGCGAAGTGATTGGTACCAAGATCGTTTCCCTGAACCTGCAACCGGTCGTTGCCGTAACTTCTCCTCAGTAGTCGCGCCCAATCGAAGAGCCGGTTTGTCCACGGCCGGCTCTTTTTTCTTTGGCTGGCGAGAACCTGACGTTCTCCAGAAAAAATTCGACTTAAATCGCGAGTCACCGCAGCTGTCAGTCGACGGCCCTCATTGCATCCCGGTGAAGGAACGGCGGTTCGAAATAGCGCCGGTCCTTCCCAAGGTAGCCGGTAAATATCGGTCATCCCGCCGTTCGGTTGTATTGTAGGGATTCTCAACTCCATGCGCTGTGCTTTTTAACACATTTTTGTGAAGAACTTTTTGCCGCCGGGAAGCTTTTGGCGCATAGCTTCGTTCTGGATGGCTTGGAAGAAACGGTGGCAGCGCCCGCCCGGGCATCAAATTTATATCCGCCGTATTTGCAGGAGGAAACGTGGAAGAGAAGCTGACCGGCCGGGGGAAACTCGAAGACTGGGACAAGCCGACAAAGCAATTCGACGTCGATTACAATTTCACGATTACCACTGCGCCGCACCTGAGACCGGGATTCCCCCCAACGACCCGACGAAGCTCCGTTGGAAAAGTCCAAAGCTTGGCGGGCGAATTTATCGCTGAGGGCACGTATCGGTTGTTCAGATCTGGCGGTGAAACACTGAAGATTGCACATCCTGGCCTTGGCGTTTGGGGCGTCCTGACACAGAGTTAGCAACCGGCCGCGGTTCGAGTCCGGAACTAGTTTGGCATTCGTTCAGCGAGGGGACCACGGTCGGCGCCCAAGGACTACGGGAACCTGCAAACCGTGCGACATCAGAAGCATACAACTCAAACTGGCCATTCAAAGGCGAACATCCGCTATTGCAGGAGACGGGACGCGCTTCAGTTGAGAAGCGAACTGCTTGGCGGCCGAAGGCTTGCCAAAATAGTATCCCTGTGCCTGATCGCACTGATGAGCTTGCAGAAAGTCCATCTCTTCGCGTGATTCGACACCCTCGGCTACGACTCGCAGTTTGAGGCTGCGGCCTAAACTGATCACCGTAGTTACGATGGTTGTATCGTCGGGAGTCTTGGTGATTTGCCGGATGAAGGATTGATCGATTTTTAGAGCATCGATCGGGAACTTTCTCAGATAACTCAGACTGGAGTAACCAGTGCCGAAATCATCGACGGCCACCTGCACCCCGCGTGCCCGCAATGCCTGCAGGACGATTGCGGCGGTTTCCGCACGCTTCATAAGCACACTTTCTGTCAATTCGAGCTCCAGACACTTGGGATCGAAGCGCGTCTCCTTGAGAATCTTGAAAACACCGGCAAGAAAGTCCGGGGCCCGGAACTCCATTGCCGAGATGTTGACAGCCATGGTCCCGAAGTACAGACCCGCGTCTACCCATGACTGGGCTTGCGCGCACGCCTCCCGCAGCACCCATTTGCCAATCGGAACAATCAGACCACAGTCCTCGGCCACCGGGATAAATTGTGCCGGAGAGATGGGGCCCCGAACGGGATGGGTCCAGCGTATCAGCGCTTCCGCTCCTGCGATTTCTCCCGTCCTTAGATCAACCTTAGGTTGATAGTTCAACACGAATTCCTTGCGGTCGAGGGCGCATCTCAGGCTTTCCTCAATGGATTGCCGCTCCACAGCTCGGATGTTCATAGCCGGCATGAAAAATTGATAGCCCTGACGGCCATTTTCCTTGGCCTGATACATGGCGGTATCGGCATTCTTGATCAGCGCCTCTGCGTCCAGACCGTCGTCAGGATACACGCTCACCCCAATGCTGGTGGTGACGTGGAGATCGTGGTGATCGATGGTGTGAACCTCGGCCACGGCCTTCAACATCCTTCTGGCGGTAACGGCGGCGTCCTCGGGTTCTTCCATTTCTGAAAGCAGCACAACAAACTCATCGCCTCCCTGCCGGCTTATGGTGTCAGAGCTGCGTACACACGTTACCAGGCGCTTGGTAACGGATTGCAAAAGATTGTCGCCGGTCCGGTGTCCGAGAGAATCGTTGATGTGCTTGAAACCGTCCAAATCCAAAAACAAGATCCCGACTTTTTTCGTGTGACGCGAAGCTGAGACAATCGCCTGGTTCACCCGGTCGTTGAACAGCATTCGATTTGGCAATCCGGTCAGAAAGTCATGGTGTGCCGAATGGATCATCTCGAGAGCCATGGCGTGCGACGCGCTCATATCGCGGAAAACAAATACGGATCCACTGGCCTGCCCTGCAATGCCGCGCATGGACGAAACTCGCTCTTCAATCGGAGTCTCAAATCCGTCACGCCGGATGAGCATGCCGTTCGGCGGCGCGCCCAACGGGTGGCTTTGCCGGTCTGACCCGTCCGTACCTTTCACAATGTTTTCGCGGGTCGGGCCACCCAGGATTCTGCATATCTCAGTTCGTGGTCGACCAGCCGCTTCTTCATACGTCCAACCTGTCATTTTTTCCGCCGCGATATTGAGGAAAGTGATGTTCCCCGAACTATCCTCGCAGGCAACCGCGTCACCGATGCAGTTGAGCGTGACTAGCGCACGCTGCCTTTCGGCGAACAACGCCTCTTGCATGTGTTTGCGTTCCACGGCATAGCGCAAGGCGCGGAGAATCCCGCGCGTCTCGATTTGTCCTTTGATGAGATAGTCCTGGGCACCTTCATGCAAGGCTGCAAGGGCCAGTGACTCGTCGTCCAGGCCCGTCAGGACGACCAAGGGCACGCGGGGGGCAGCGGCGTGCGCACGGCGCACGGCTTCCAATCCTTGCGCGTCGGGCAGGCCAAGATCGAGCAAGATAATGTCGGCAGAACACTTCGCAAGATGTTCTTCGGCATCAATCATGCACCCAACATGCGTCAGCTCGGTGTTGTGTACTTCTTGGTCCTCAAACATCTCGCTTATCAAACGAGCGTCTCCGTGGTTGTCTTCGACCAGAAGGAGTATTCGTGTTGGTTTCTGCGCGCCATTCCCCCCGCTAACGCTCATGTATTCCTTTCGACTCCTATCAACACCACAGTCGTCTTCAAGAGGGCCAAACCAAACGCGAGCGACCGTTCACCCTTTACTGTGAAATTGCCATGCATGTCATTCGCCATCTCGCCGAAGACGCGCAAAATGGACGACCCTCGCGGAGACCTCAAGCTTAGTCTCCGCAAAACCGATTGCGACGCATATGGCAACCATAGACCCATCTCAAATCCAGATGTGTCATCTTTTGTACACCTCCCCCGTCAACCTGGTCTCATATCCCGACCATATTATCGAAAATACCTTGACACTTTATGTCACCTGGTATTACCGTTCTGATATCAAATACATCGAACTATTAATAGCGAGATAAGTTCACCCCTCTGGTTGCGACGAGTGTTCCGAGAAGCGATCTTGGCTTCGGGATCTTTACCTGGGAGTTTCACAAGGAAGCGATCGTTTCGAGTATGAAGAGTAAGCCAAAGCTCGGTTTCAGTGCCAAGGTGTATCTCGATACGATGGGACCGTCCAGATCCGTTCGGGAGTTTGCCAAGAAGCATACAATTTTTGTCCAGGGAGAAGTTGCCGATACCCTCGTCTACATTCAAAAGGGGGCCGTAAAGTTCACTGTAGTGAATCATCTGGGAAAGGAAGCAGTAATCGCTATTTTTCGTGATGGAGAATTTTTTGGCGAGGGGGTCCTGACAGGCCAAACGATCCGGATGGGTACGGCAACCGCGCTAGAGCCTACGACCGCGCTCTTCATTGAACGAAAAGAAATGGCCCGGGTGCTCCATGACGAACACTCTATCGCCGACCTTTTCATCAAACATATGGTTACCCGGAATCTACAGGTGGAAGGCGACCTGATTGATCAGCTCTTCAATTCGACGGAGAAGCGATTGGCGCGTACTCTCCTGCTGCTTGCTCGCTACGGCATGGAGGGACATCCCAAGCCCGCGCTGGAAAGGGTATCCCAGGAAACGCTTGCCGAAATGATTGGGACGACACGCACTCGCGTAAATTTCTTCATGAACAAGTTCAGGAAACTGGGCTTCATCGAATACAATGGCGGAATCACCGTCAACAAATCACTCTTAACAGTTGTTCTTCACGAGTAATACGCCAATCAGGAAACACCGGGAGAATGGAAAGCGCAAGCTCCAGAAAATCAACTCCCCGGTGTGAACGGCGGATGGGATAGCCTGCCAGATTCCGTGGCGATCGCTCTTGAACCCCTGCTAAAGAGTAGCCACCACGTCGGCGGCTATGCTGACGCGATCTCGGCCTTCGAACTTCGAGAGGTATAGAGCCTTGTCCGCCGCCTCCAGCAGCACTGCAGACGTCGAGCCGTGCTTGGGAAAGGCGGCGATGCCGACCGAAATTGAGATGGAATCCAGAGCGGCGCCCCGACCGACAACTACCAGATCCTTGACCTTCTGCCGAAATTCGTTCAACCGGATTGCCGCCTCCTGCTCAGTAGCCTCCGGAAGAATAACGGCAAATTCCTCGCCGCCGTAACGGCAAACGACATCGTCTCCGCGATAGAAACTCCGCATTAGTTCAGCCAAGGCGAGCAGAACGCTGTCGCCCGCGGCGTGACCAAAAACATCATTGAATCTCTTAAAATGATCAATATCCAGAAAGACGACTGTCAGAGGTCGCATTTTTCTTGCAGCTCGCTGTAGTTCCCGGTCGAGCGACTCCTGCATGAAGCGGCGATTAAACAGGCCGGTAAGCGAGTCGCGCACCGATTGGTCGCGCAGGGACTCGCGCAGCCTCAGTGCTGCCAGCGATAGGGCGACGTGCGCGGCGACGGAAACGGCCAGCTGCGTTTGTGTATCTCGCCATGCCTTGTTTGCTGGCTCCGTGCTCTCTATTTCGAATTGGTCATAGCGCAGATGCAGAATTCCGGTCGCTTCGCCCCTCGCCATCATCGGGACACACAGGCTCAGCGATGAATCCTTCCCCTTGAGATGGCTACAAACGACTTTATTGCCGGGAAATCGACTCCAGTGCGGCTGCCCTCTCCGCAAAGCCCAACAGCTGTGCGGCCCAAAGGTCAGGTCTTCGGCCTCTATTTTTCCCCAACTGCTCTCCAAATCAAGTGTATTGCGCGACGATTTAAACAGATACAACGCACCAAATCCCGCGGAAGGAAAGAGTCTCTCTCCACAGTCGGCAACAACCGAAGTGGCTTCGCCACTGGCCTCACAGGACTGGAACAAATCACCCATTTCATTCAACAAACCTGCTTGCTCGGTGCGCATTTGCAGCGTCGCAACGGAAACAGTAAGGGCTTCGGCTTGTTCTCGCAGCCGTATTTCGATCAACTTCCGGTCTGTCACATCTGCGTAAATAGCAATCGTTCCGCATACGTCTCCGTCAAGGACTACAGGAGCGGCGTGAAGCTCGACTTCCAGAATCGATCCGTCTTTACGTTTTCGCTGAAGTTGCGCATGAACGCGCTCTCCTGAGGCAATCACCCGGGTAAGCTTTTGCCCTTCAACTACGCCGTTTGCCGGAACAATGAGCAGGTCAAGTTCATTTCCCACAAGTTCGCCGCGCGGGAACAAAAATAAGCTCTCAAATCCATCATTGCAAAGTTCGACTCGTCCGAAGCGGTCATGCGCTACGATTCCCAGGGGTGTGTTTTCGATGAGCGAATTCAGGTACATGGTTCGCTCACCCAGTTCCTGCCCAATTCGGAAACGTTCCGTCACGGTCGAACCAATCATCAATCCGACGCTGGAGCTGACGAGCATCAACAAACCGACACTCAGCACCACGTCTGACGGAACCTCAAAAATCCGCAAGGTAAGTACAATGCCGAAGTTGAAAAATACCAAGGCAGCTACGACCCGCCGGATACCCTGACGCATAGCAATCCAGATAATGGGAAGATACGATATATAGTAAAGATGTTTAGCTGCTGCCGGACCTGCAAAAACAAGCCACAGGATGCCTGGAATCGAAAAAAACTGCGCCACCAGCTCCAGCAGTTCGGGTCCCTGCGCGGTCCGCCGTTCCCTTGGCATGAAATGTTCAGATGGGCTTGGTTCGCGTTTCGGCAGTTTTCGACGAACAATGGGAAGCAGGTAGACCAGCAAGAACGGAGCGAACCCCAGTAGCCCCGTCGCGTCGCCCACATACCAGGATGCGGCACTGCTCCAAAACTGGCTCCACAAAATGGCGTGGCCGGCTGCGAGCATAGCCACTCCAAAAAGGGTCGCGGGAACGGCCGCCAGCAGGGTAACGAAGATATAGCGCACGACGTCAATGCGACGCCGCAAACCGATGTCAATTCGAAGAGGACCGCGAAGGACATAAGCCGCCGTGGCATAGCATCCTGTGCCTCCCAGGGATCCCAGGATTTCATACCAGGAGAAAATCGGCTCATGGTAAAACAATACTCTGACAAAGGTGTCGCCAATCGCTGGCAGCAGCACATACTTCGGGCTGACACCAGTCAGCAGAGCGAATATGAGTCCGATGGCGGGATACCATACCGTCAGGCCCAACCGCGAAATGATAATCACCGCAGGAGAACTTAGAAATACGTAGATCAGTAGGAAGCACAGGCAAAGAAGCGCGTGCCTACCGATCACCTGGCCGAATCCTCCGGACGGTGTTCGGTGCTTCTCTGATTCTGCCCTGCCTGCCACAGCCTCTCTATTCCACATTGCTTACGTACCGAAGCCCGGGCCGCTCACGCGCCGCGCACATGGCCCTATCCCCTCGGCCTACTCTGAGCTAACTCCCAAGGAGAGTATCGAGGGCTGCGATCTGTTGCTGTTCCTTATTGCACACATAGTTACGTACGCAGCACTCGAACGGAAACCGGACGCCACAGCTCCTTCCGGCCTCGGGCTGTGACTCCCGCCGTCTCCTATTCATGCCCAACCGAATTCCTGGCGGGCTGCCAGCTGTCGAGCATGGCCTGGGTCTCAAAGGAACGCTGTCCGCGGTTCCGGCCGGAAATGCAAAAGTCAGGCCGGGGGCCTAGTACTGCCTGTCCAATACTGGACAGAAACAGGATTTGGCCCTGACTATACTTTCCCGAGTTATGTACGCCGAACAAGCCACGATCAGAAGAAAACGTCGTCGAACACTTAGCGTCGTTCCGTCCGGACGCCACGCGATATCAACTACGGCCGCACGAAGGGGCTGGGAAAGGTACCAATAAAAAACACCGCTCTTGAAATCAGACATTTTGGCGCAAAGCGTCTTGCGGGATGAGAAGCCCATAGCGATATTCCGCTAAGTCGGAGGAAATACCATGGAAGGAACAATCGGCGAACGGATCAAAGGTTTTAAAACAGCCGCCAAACAGGTGGGCTATGTAGAGTCGAGCGAGTCCGAGGATGGAACCGTGTTGTGGCTCTGCAAAAACGCGCCGCCCACCTCCAGGGAGTCGCATCAAAGGATGTGCATAGACAGCCTGACCAACAGCGTAACCGTATTTTGGATGACCGTTGCAGGAAAACTAGCTTCGAAAACGTTTCGAGGGATCCCGGCCCTGCAAGAATGGTTCGCACTGGCGCCCGAACCCTGCGTGGAGCGATAAACGCACAATGATGACGCCCAAGCAAACACCTCGAATCCTGCTCATAGAACACGATCCGGCGATTTCCAAGGCCATAGACACAGAACTGACTCACCTTGCGGACAGTCCATTCGCGCTCAAGTGCGCCAGCCAACTCGCTGAAGGACTTAGACTTCTGGCTGACGAGCGGTTTGACGTTGTTCTGCTGGGTTTATCTCTGCCAGAACTGCCCGGCATCGGGGCATTCCATGCGTTGCGCAAAGTCGCTCCCAACGTCCCGGTTCTGATCCTGGCGTCCTCCGCGGAGGAATTGGTCGCGCAGGAGGCACTCCGAAACGGGGCGCATGACTATCTGATCGCAGGGCATTTCGACTCGTATTCCTTGAAGCGCGCGCTACGCTACGCAATCGAGCGCAAGGCCATCGAGGATGCGCTGTATATAGAAAAAGAGCGAGCTGTGGTGACCCTGAATTCCATCGGTGACGCCGTCCTGTGCACCGACATGTCCGGCAATGTTAGTTACCTCAACCTGGTCGCAGAAACCATGACCGGTTGGTGCCGTGAGGACGCCATTGGAGAACCGCTGTCGAAAGTGTTCAACATTATTGACGGCGTCACGCGCACGACTGCTTGCGACCCCATGGAAATGGCGGTCGCGCAAAACAGGACCGTCGGGCTCACCGTAAATTGCATTCTCATCCGCCGAGACGGATTCGAGTCCGCCATCGAAGACTCCGCCGCCCCCATCCATGATCGCGACGGAAAAGTTATTGGAGCGGTCATCGTATTTCACGACGTGACCGCGGCGCGCGCCATGTCGCTTGAAATGACGCACTCCGCGCAGTACGACCTGGTGACGAATTTGCCCAATCGCTTGCTGCTCAATGACCGGGTTTCCCAGTCCATTTCCCTGGCCCGCAGACAGGGTCGGCATCTGGCGATGATCTTCCTGGACCTGGACCGGTTCAAATACATCAATGATTCCCTAGGCCATGCCGTCGGTGATCAACTGCTGCAATCGGTTGCCAAACGACTGGTGGCCGGACTACGCGGATCCGACACCGTCAGCCGGCAAGGCGGCGATGAGTTCGTGATCCTGCTTTCTGAGCTCGCTTGCCCGGATGACGCGGCCATCAGCGCGCAGAAAATACTTCACTTACTCAGCGCTCCGCACTCCATCGAGCAACACGAGATACACATTGACGGCAGTATTGGGATAAGCATCTACCCGACGGACGGGGAAGATAACGAAACCCTGATTAAGAATGCGGACATGGCCATGTACCACGCCAAAGAACGCGGGCGCAATAATTTCCAGTTCTTCAAGGCGGAAATGAACCAGCGCGCCGTGGAACGGCAATCTCTTGAAGGAGGACTGCGCCGAGCCCTTGAGCGAGAAGAGTTCTTGCTGCACTACCAGCCCAAGATTGCACTCGACACCGGAGAGATCACCGGAGTCGAAGCGTTGCTGCGATGGCAGCCGCCTGATCGGCCACTCGTCTCTCCGGCGCGATTTGTCCCCGTCGCCGAGGATTGCGGTCTGATCCTGCCAATTGGCCGGTGGGTTTTACGCGAAGCATGCAGCCAGGCGCGGGATTGGCAGGGCGCAGGACTGCCGCTCGTGCCCGTTGCAGTCAATGTTTCCGCCTCCGAATTTCGTGATCAGAATTTTGTGCAATGCGTCAGAACGGCGCTCTCGGAAACGGGTCTTGAAGGGCGGTATCTGCAACTTGAGCTCACCGAACGGGTCCTCATGGACGATGTCGAATCAACGGCGATCGTACTTGAGGAACTCAAAATGATGGGCGTATGCGTTGCCGTGGATGACTTCGGCACCGGCTACTCGAGTTTGAGCTATCTTCGGCAATTCCCCATCGACATCCTAAAGATTGACCAGTCGTTTATCCAGCAAATCACTCCCAACCCCGATGACTCTACAATCGTTGCCGCAATCATCAATATGGGAAAAAGTCTCAAGCACCTGGTCGTTGCCGAGGGCATTGAAACATTGCAGCAGAAAACCTACCTGCAATCGGTAGGCTGTGCAGAAGGACAGGGATATTTCTTCAGCCAACCGCTCGCTGCCTCGCAATTCGCGAATCTGCTTCGTGCCGGCAAAGCGTGTGCTGCTGCCATCTGAAAGGCACTGGCGACAGCCTCTCAAGCACCGACTGCACTCCCGGAATTAAGAGAAGGCAAGTGCAATCGGTCGTCGAGAGAAGCGACCCCTCTCTAAAATACGAGAGGTTCAAGATCCCCGCTGACGTTGATTAATTCTGGATCACTACGTTTAAGGCAGAACTTTGCACCCCTCCAAAATTCAGATTGGACGGGTTGATCGCCGTATTGATCTGCCACAGAACGCGTCCTGCAGGATCAGCCAGACTCAAATTCACCTGGAACTGTCCCACCAGTCCGAGGACGCTTGGTGAAGAAACGATCATGCAGGTTGCTTGTCCCTCTATGAGGGGTACGGCTCCGCCCAGGTTGATCAACGAATTGGACATGGTATAGGTCAATGTTCCCAGCACAGGTGCGCCGCCAGGATACGTGAAGTTGAGGGTAAGGAGGGCCGGAGGCGCCGCTTCCGTAATTTCAATCGCCGTTACTTTGGCGTGATCCATGATACTGTCGAATCGAATCGTGACCGCCCCATTTGTGACGTTGATGTCCGCTCCCTTGATCAGCGCCGTATTGGCTCCTACCACGGCGTAGATATCCAGCTTCGGGAATACAGTGGTTCCTTGCATTTTCACATCGAAAATGCGCGCCCCCACCGACTGGTCGGCCGGATATGATTCTATGAAATAGAGATTCACGCGGTAAGCGCCGTTGGCCACCGGAAAAGTATAGGTCAGAGGATCATCGCCCCAGCGTCCGCCCTGGAAAAGCTTCGGATCCAGTGTTCCGCCAACCGCGCCATCTGGTGTAAGGCTCAGGTGTCCGCCGTTAAAACCATAGTCTGCGGCCCACACTTTTCCTTGCGAATCCGTAACCGCGGATCCTCCACACTTTATTCGAATCGGCGCCTGGGTCCCAGCCGATGCGGGTATGCTCGTCAAAGCTGCGAAAGCCAATAGCAACAAGGTTTTTTTCATATTGAGATTCTCCTCAAGCCCTTCTTCATTTAATTCCCGGTTTCCCAATCGGCGAGGCCGAGGTGGGTTTAATTCTTAGTTATGTAAACTGTGAAGTTAACATTGCCGGACCGGCGAAACAATTGTTCCGATGACCGGATTGCGGTCAGGCCCGTCGACCGGAGACAACCTGCCCACCTATGTGTAGCAATCGGGGCACACTGGTCTTCGTGTCAGCTATTGGTCGACCTTTTCCATCCTTCGGCTGCCGTAGCGAACCTTGTGCCAGATCAGGCGCGTGGCAGAGGCCAGGGGTCCACGCGACGTCTTGATCGGCGGCCGAGGTTTAAGGTGACTGGGTTGGAGTGTATCGAGGTGCGGGGAACGAGTCAGGCAATTTGAGGGGACCGGTCAGGGCAACGACAGCTCCTGCGGTCGATCGTGGTGTACCAAAGTATACAGACAGAGTCGAGTGAATAGCCCACTCTCGAGTGACGGTTCAATTGAGCGCCCGACTCGGCGGCGGAAATTGCATTGCTCAAACCAACGTCCCGGCGATCTGGTGGCTAGTGCTGGGTTTGAGGATTCGCCGTTGGATGAGCGGTTTCCAGTGCGCACCGATGACGGCCCGGTTGAACCTGCTTCTGCGAGTTAAATTGGATCGATCGAAACACAAATACGAACACAAACAGACGCTTCGGATTGGCAGTCCGCTCGGGGGCAGGTGCGATCCTCGCCGTGTCACTGCTCCCCGCGGTCCGGGGAACAGAACTCCCGCAAGCCCTGAATCTTCATGAGTGTTTCACGATCTCGTTGGGAAGTTTTGTGGATCCACGCCAAGTCGGGAGGTTGGAATCATGAACGAACTTGATATCCACCTAGTCGGTTCCTATGACTATCGCCTCGTCTGTTTGTCGGTTGTAATTGCAATACTGGCGTCTTACGCGGCACTGGATCTGGCCGGCCGGGTCACCTCGGCGCGAGCCGGAATTCGCTTGCTGTGGCTGGCGGGCGGTGCGATCCCCATGGGCATCGGAATATGGGCAATGCACTACATTGGGATGCTGGCCTTCCGCTTGCCGATTCTGGTGGAGTATGACTGGCCAACCGTGTTGCTTTCTCTATTTTCTGCAATCCTGGCCTCAGCGATTGCGCTGTTTGTCGTAAGCAGAACGAAGATGGGCCTTTTCCGAGCGATCGTCGGAAGTGTTTTCATGGGAGGCGCCATCGCGAGCATGCATTACATCGGCATGGAGGCGATGCGTCTGTCCGCCACGTGCCAATATTCCGGAAGAATTGTAGTGACTTCAGTCGTTCTGGCAATCGTTATTTCTTTGGTCGCGCTGTGGCTGGCCTTCCGATTTCGGGCGGAAACAACATCGGGAGGATGGCGAAAGGCGCTCAGTGCCTTGGTCATGGGAACAGCTGTTCCGGTCATGCACTATACCGGCATGGCGGCGGCCACGTTTGTCCGGTCCGACCAACCGAACGGGAATTTGTCACATGCACTAAACATTACTGCGCTGGGCACAGGCTGCATCATAGCGGTTACCTTTATGGTTCTCAGTCTTACCCTAGTCACAGCCTTGATCGATCGCCGGTTCTCTGCTCAGGCTGTCGAGCTCGAATCTAGAGATAAGAAGTCCCGGCAAATCCTTGAAACCTCCTTCGATCCATTTGTAGGAATGGATATTCACGGCTGTATCAGGGATTGGAACGTACAGGCAGAGAGAGTGTTTGGCTGGAGGCAGCCCGAAGTGAGCGGCAAGATTCTCTCTGACGTGATTATCCCCCCTTCGTACCGTGAGAGGTACGAGCAGGAAATCGAGCAGCTGCGAGCCGCAGCTACCGCGGGATCTACCAACAAACGTTTTGAGCTTGTGGCCACGTGCAAAGACGGACGGGAGATTCCCGTCGAGATCACCATCTCTTCGATGCGCCACAATGAGCTTCACCACTTCGCGGCATTTGTCCGCGATCTCAGCGAGCGCAAGCGCTTCGAACAAGATCTCCGGGAAGCCAAAAACGCGGCAAAGGCCGCCAATCGGTCAAAGAGCGATTTTCTTGCCAATATGAGCCACGAAATCCGCACCCCGATGAATGGAATCATTGGCATGACGGAGCTGACGCTGGACACCGAGGTCACCGCCGAACAGCGTGAATTTCTAGGGATGGTGAAAAGCTCAGCTGACTCCCTGCTCGGCCTCATCAATGACATTCTTGATTTTTCCAAGATTGAAGCGGGAAAGCTGGATTTTGAAACAATTGATTTTCTGTTGCGCGATACCCTGGACGACACGATCAAAGTCCTGGGTTTGCGCGCGCAACAGAAAGGACTCGAACTCGCCTGCCACGTTCTCCCGGAAGTGCCAGACGGCCTCCAAGGCGACCCCACCCGCATCCGCCAGATTGTCGTTAATCTGGTTGGAAATGCAATAAAGTTCACCTCCGAGGGTGAAGTCGTTGTGGAGGTTCAGGTCGAAGAAGAGTCCGAGCACGACGCGGTTCTCCATTTTGCTGTCCGCGATACCGGCGTCGGTATTCCGCCAGAGAAACAGCAGAGTATCTTTGAAGCGTTTACGCAGGCCGATACTTCGATGACCCGTAAGTATGGCGGCACAGGTCTGGGGCTCGCGATTTCCTCGCGTCTCGTGAGTATGCTGGGTGGAAAAATCTGGGTGGAAAGTGAAGTTGGTCACGGCAGCACGTTTCACTTTACAGTGCGATTCGCAATGCAGAAGGCCTCGCCGAGAAAGTACGAGCCCCTGGGCTCGGAGGCGCTGCAGAACCTGCCCGTCTTGATCGTGGACGATAACGCCACCAACCGTCGAATTCTGCAGGAGATGGTTCTGGTCTGGGGCATGGCGCCTACGTTGACCGAAAGTGGACGCGAAGCGCTGACCGTTCTTGAACGAGCCAACACACGGGGTACGCCATTTGCGTTGATCCTCTTGGACGCGCAGATGCCGGCGATGGACGGATTCAGCGTTGCCGAGAGAATAAGGGACGACGCCAAACTCGCCAAATCCGTCACTATCATGTTGACATCCGCGGGCCTCCGGGGAGACTCGGCCCGCTGCAGGGAGCTCGGAATCAAGGCGTATCTTACCAAACCCATCAGGCGTTCAGACCTGCTGCAAACAGTCAAAGAGGTACTCGGAGCACAGGCCGCAGCCGAGGAAAGTGCCAAGTTTGTTACCGTCTATTCACTACGGGATAGCCGGACGCGACTGAGAATTCTACTTGTCGAAGACAACCGCGTGAACCAGGCTGTGGCGACCCGGCTGCTTGAGAAGAGAGGCCATGAAGTGGTTCTTGCCGGAAATGGTAAGGCAGCGCTTACACACCTCGAGACCAACACTCCGGATTTGGTGCTGATGGACGTGCAAATGCCCGAAATGGATGGCCTGCAGGCCACCGCCGCAATTCGCAATGGAGAAACAAAAACCGGCAAACACATTCCCATTATTGCGATGACAGCTCACGCGATGGCCGGAGACAAGGAGCGCTGCCTGGCGGCTGGTATGGATGGCTATGTTTCAAAACCACTCCGGGTCGAAGATCTGATGTCCACGATTGACGAGGTACTTAGAAACCCTACGGGACTGGAGGCATCTCCCGAGTCCCTCATCGTCTGAGACCTCCAGAATGTTGTATGCTTTCGTGCCGGAATTATCGTGAGGGACATCGCCCCGTAAATTAGGTTCACTGCCATTGCGCCGGCCTAGGCCACTTCGTTTGCGATCTCCTTTAGGGACAACACGACGACAGCCATTTCTCGCTCGAGCACGCTGAGCCCCTCGTCTGCTTCTGCTAGTTTTTCATCCCTGCCTAAAGATTCCAACATTTGCGCGGCTTCAACGGCATATGTCGCACCGAAAAAGCTCACCGAGCCCTTTAGCTCGTGCGCAGCACTCCTTATTTGCACCGGGTCGCGGGCCGCTACGGCGGCTCGGATCGCCGCTAGCATTGCTGGACAATCGGTCAAGAAGATCCCGACAATGGTCTTCAGAAATTCAACATCATTGCCCAGACTGTCCAGTAGCGCCTGTTTTTCCACAGCGTGTACGGTCATGTTTTCATCGCTCCACTCCGGCGACCTGTCTGACCTTGGAGCGCGCCAGGAGAGCTTTGACACGGGCCGCTAGTCTCCGGGGTTCAACCGGCTTAAGGATGTAGTCGTCGGCACCGGCAGACAACGCGCTCGTTTCGCTGTCCAGGCTGTCTTCCGATGTGAGCATCAGGATGGCAATGTCGCGAGTCAATGGATCGGCCCGCAAGGTCTTGACCATGGAAATCCCGTCCATGACCGGCATATTGACATCGGTGACAATAACGTCCGGATGTTCCCGTTGGGCGGTCTTGAGGCCGATCAATCCGTCTTCGGCCAGCAGAACATCGAATCCTTCAAGTTCCAAGAAATATTTGACAACAGAAATAATTGTTCGATTGTCTTCCACCACGAGAATGCGCGCTCTTCCATCTGTAACGGCTGGCTTGCTGTTTTCATTTTTCTTAGGTGCGCCCGATATTTCGGGCTCCTGACGAATGCCTCGCGCGGGAAGAACAGACTCCGTCGTCGCTTCGGTCCCCTCAGCCGGAGCCGCAGCGTCATCGGGTGAAACAACCTGCAGAATTGCGTCGAGAGTGGTCAAACCTTTTGCCGCTTTCGATATCGCATCTTCGATTAAGGTACGCATTCCTCCGGCGCGTGCCGCTCGTCGCAATTCGTGCTCTGGCGCCCTTGCCGTGATGAGCGCTCGCAATTCATCGTTGACATGCAGCAGTTCATGAATCGCCAACCGTCCTTTGAACCCTGCTTGCATGCACTTTTCGCAACCCTTGCCGGCCATCCACTTGGCGTCAGCAGGCAGGCGCTCGATACCGCCAAATTTTTGCAGAGTCTCTGGATTCGGCGGATGGGGGACGCTACAAAAAACGCAATTCCTTTGAACGAGCCGTTGCGCCAGAATACCGATCAGGGCGGATGCCACCAGGAACGGCTCGATTCCCAAGTCAAACAACCGACTAACCGTGGCCGGGGCGTCATTGGTATGAAGCGTGCTCAGCAGTAAATGACCGGTTTGCGCTGCCTCTAAAGCGATTCCCGCCGTTTCCTCGTCACGGATCTCCCCCACCAGAATTATGTTCGGGTCTTGCCGAAGTATCGAACGCAGGCCGCTTGCAAAAGTCACACCAGCTTTCGTATTGATTTGAACCTGGTTTACGCCATCAAGCTGATATTCGATGGGATCCTCGACAGTGATAATGTTCGTGGTGGGCGACTTTACCCAGTTGAGTGCGGTGTAAAGGGTTGAACTTTTTCCGCTCCCGGTGGGTCCGGTGACAAGAATCATCCCCTGTGGCCGTAGCAGCAGTTGCTGAAGCATCTTGAGGTTCTCCGGAGTGAGGTCGATCTTTTCGATCGGCATCACCGCTCTTCTCTGGTCGAGAAGCCGAATAACCACCTTTTCTCCGTACTGTGTGGGCAACGTTGACACGCGGAGGTCAATGCGCTGGCCTTCAAATCGCAGCCGGCTGCGGCCGTCCTGCGGACGGCGGCGGTCGGAAATATCCATTCCAGAAATAATCTTCAAGCGAGAAATCGTTGCATCCTGAAGATGCTTGGGAATCTTGAATACTTCCTGCAACAGGCCGTCAACGCGCTGCCGAACCAAGAGGTTTTTTTCTTTGGGTTCGACGTGAATGTCGCTGGCGCCCGCCTTGGCCGCGCCGCTCAGCATCAGATTGACGAGTCGCACCACCGGAGCGAGTTTGGTGTCTCTGGCCAGTTTGTCGGCGTCCACAGCTTCTTCCACATCTTCGGCCGCTATGACCTCGCCCTCGGGCGAGGCGCCCGTCAAATTCTCATAGGTCTCGTCAGCTTCGACTGTTTTGGAGGGAAATAGATCCTGCAATCTAAGGATGGCAGTCTGCGTCGCTACGACCGGCACTACCTGCTTGCTGGTCCTGAACATTACGTCTTGGATCGCGGAATAATCCAGCGGGTCAGACATGGCTAGACGAAGAGCATTGCTCTGTAGACTCAGCGGCATGACGAGGTGTTTTTGGCAGAATTGTAGGGGCAAAAGTGCGATAATTTCCGATTCAACCATGGGCAGAGTGCTGCCGGCCAAACACTCAAGCTGCAGCCCGCTGGCAATGGCGGCTGCCACAGCTTCTTCGGTTGTCAGCCCCAGGCTGGAAAGAGCTGTACCCAGGGAAACGTGCGATTTCGACCGCACCTCTTGAGCACTGTGGAGGCCAGCTGAGTCGATGAGTCCTGCACGAATTAGAAGTTCACCCACCATGCCAGGCTTTGTCGCCATAGGATTCCTTGCCTCGCTCTGGAAGTGCCGGCTGGCGTGGCGAAATTTAGTCCGCAGTATACCCGTGTTGAAACAGCAGAATTGCAGGCGACGGCTGACCTGGTGGGTCGCCATAGTCTCAGTGAGCATAGGTTTGTGTGTGTATAATTACTGTCTGCAATTGGACAGGTAGCGCGCTTTGCGGCGGATGGCGGTCTCGACTTGAGTCTTATAGTCCCGTTGTGGTGCTCAAGGTCGTTTTCATTCCCTTTGGCTGCCTGCTGACTATCCAGTTGCAGGGACGGGATCGCGCTTCTGCTCTTCTCTCGAGCAACGAGAGGCAGGCGCGAAGCCCTAGAGCCAACTACTCGTGCAGTACTACGCTCAGTAGAGAACTGTTGACTTGCAGACCGTCTTTGTATTCGATGAAACCCAACTTCCTGAATTTGTTCATAAAGAAATTGACTCGCGTGCGGGTCGTACCGATCATCTCGGCCAGCATTTCCTGCGACACTTTAGGCAGTATTCGGGTGGGATGGTCCTCCTGATCATAACGCACGAGCAACAGGAGGGTGCGGGCGAGCCGCTTTTCGATCGAATTGAATAGCTGATCGATCAGATCTTCTTCAATTCGAATGTTCCGCGCCAGGAGGAAAGTAATAAAGCGGTCCGAGAGCGCATTCTGCTCCTGAAGCATATTGAGCATTTCAGTTTTCTCAATGACGAGCACCGTGCTGGTCGCAATCGCGGTGGCCGTTCCCAGGCGGACGGGCTGAGCTACCAGGCAGCCTTCACCAAAGAAATCCCCGGATCCCACAATTGCCACGACCGCCTCTTTGCCGGCTCGATTAAGGACGCTCAGCTTTACACTGCCGTGTTGCAAGTACATTACGCTGGCGGCGGCGGCGCCTTGGACGTAAATATGTCCGCGCGCTTTGAACTCCTTTACATGCCTCGCCAAGCCAGACGAGTCAAGGAAATTCAAAACATCAAAGTGAGACTTCGCCGGGGGTTTGCTCTTGACCTTGAATTTCGGTTTGAAAGGCACTGTTTTGCTTTCATCAATCTCGTGACGAATTGATGGTAACCGTGACACACTGGCGAATTCAATGTGTACGCTATCGTACATAAAATAAACTGTAAAGTAAATAATTTTCGGGTTTGTAAGAACGGCACTAGTCGGGGGACGGCAACCGGCATCAGGTTCAGTTTGCAGGAACGGCGAATCGAAACCGCGCCGGGCCTTCCCCGAGCCCGGTACCTATCGATCTTTCCCGCCGTTCGCGTGTAGTGTATGGACTATTAACTGTAGGTACTGTCTACTTTTATACACAGGTCGGAAGATCTTCACAAAACTGGGGTTCTGGATATCATTGTGAGCGTGCCGAGCCCAGCAGGCACCCACGAGTAGGCAGCCGTAGACGATCTGGTGGATATTTTCAGAGTCCAGCGCGGTAAAGCGATATGCCCTGCCTGCGGCAACCCGCGAGAACAGGACCGAGACGATTTGCGCTAGTTTTCAGCCAGGGTGTAAGTTGACCGGATCTCCTTCGTCTGGTGACCCGCTCGGCGAGATCGATTCCGTCACAACCTAAGGCAGGCGATGGACGAAACATCGCTATCTGCTAACAGCATAGGAACCGTCCGTCTCAGGGCGATAGTCTGAATACGTAAGAATCCTTTCAACGGCCAGATTCTTCAGGAAAAAGATTCTGGCGCTTGCTCGCATTTCGACGCGCTCCGGCATCCAGACCCCGTCGCCGACGTTCTTCTGCTTCAAGATGATGCTTGAGCCCCGCTGCACACGAGCCACGAATAGTCCTATCGAGATCGCCTGCGTCACCTGACCCTCGACCTTGATCCAGCCGAAGTCCTGCTTGTCGATCCACAGTTTGCCTTCCACTTTGGAAAACATCTTGCCGTATTTGCCACGCGCCCGATATCCGGGACGCGGCTTAACGAGCAGGACATAGGCTGGCCGGCCGTCAAGTACCTCTTCGCCAAAAACACTGAAGTCGAAAGCATCGAGCGCGTCGCGGAGGAAAGACACGTTCTCCTCGACTTTCGCCAGCCGCACCGTCCGCTCTTCCGGCGTTTCGTGCTTCAGCTTCTCAAAATCCTGACCGAGTTTTTTTTGTTCTTCGCCCGTTGGAAGCTGCCCGTTGCGTTCGACGAGCTGCTCGAAGCGAGCGCCGCTGACTAGAATCATTCTGGTGACGGCGATATTTTCCGACTTCACTTTTCCCTGCGAGTCCAGGCGCCTATCCTGATCACGTTCCACGTAGGCATAGCGAGTGCGTGTCCGCAAACTGCGTTCGGTGGCCGCGATCGATTTGCTCACTATGTGGCGGGCATCTGGAACGCCCCCGTTGGTCGCGGGTTTTTCCGGTCCTCCGCCTTGAGCGAAACTGGCAGGAGAAACGGCAACCACGAGCAAGAGAGCTGCGACCCGGGATTTGGTCAGAAAGTCCATTTGATTTCAAGAGAACTCGAAGATCCCCCGAAATCAGGACCCGGAATGAGGTTAGCGCGTCGAAGGCCAAGCGTCTGTGCAAATTGGAACAGGTTTGCCGGTGTGCGTATTTAAAAAGGGGCGAGACGGACCTCACCGGGCTGCTGTTCTGGGCCTTTGTTGCGCAAGAGCACGCCATCTGCGGTCCGCCGCCCTGTCACGCGCAATCGGACGGAAAAAGCAACGCAGTAGATGCTCGATTGCCATCGCGGGCACGGCATCTGGATTCAAGTTCAAAAAAGGTTTAACTGGGTGGATCCAAAGCTCCTGATGCTACGGAGAAGGAGCCTCGGGAAAATCCAAGCTAGCGCATTCGCTTTCGTTTCGCGCCCATTTTTCCGGGTCAACTGGTCATCGCAATTCTAGAGCGTTTATCGAACCGCCAAAACCGCTCCCACGATTCCACCTATAATCACAAAGTACAAAAACCATCCAATCACGCGTTTCATATAGCACCGTCCTCAATAAAAAGTCGTGACGAATTTTCTGCCCAAGAGGTCGGCTAGGTGGGCCGCTGGGCCGAGACCTTTTTGACGTGCCGGAGCTTAGCAGTCAGGAACTTCCCGTACTGTCTCGTTATGGACAGTCGGCCCTGTCTCATTATGGACAGTCGACGTGGCGGGGAGGATTCAGGCAAGAACGGAACGATTCGCCCGTTGGCGCGATTTTCCTAGCTAGGTTGTCTGCAGCGAGGACGTCCCCGGCTGCACCGTTCTTGCGTTACTTCAGTGCGGTCTCTTGAGGTTGTCGTTCAATGAGATGTTCGACTCTGCCGGACCAATTGCAGAAACTCGGCGCGCGTATATGTCTTACCGTCAAAACGGAAGTGTGTTGCGTCCCGCTCAATCAGCTTATGCGCGTCAATCGCCCCATCGGGCAACACCCGCACGGAGGCGGGTTGCCCCATCACATCGACCGGCTTGCCGTGCTTCAGAACAAACTCGTGCAACGCGCCGTAGGTAAGTTCCAGGGGATCTTCTGTCTGCATAGGCAGGAACCTCGCGCATACCCTACTCGCCTTCAGGACTCGCTTCGCTCCGTCACCCCGACCTGGATCGCGCGGCTTATTTTTAAGGTTTGGTTGGCCCCGCCAATCTCCAGCCGTTCTTCAACTGTTGATATCAGACCTGAAGCGTGGCAGGCAGTCTCTCGGCCCTCATGATTTTCATCGCTTCCATAGTCCGGGTGAGAGCTTCGTATTCATCAGGATTTCTCTCCGGCAATATTTCTTCTGACCGCTTCAGGAGAACGATTTCAGCGTGGTCCAGCTTTTCGCGGAACATCTTTTGATCGAACTCATACACGGCGGCCAAGTAGTGCGGATGCCAGTCGTATTCATTCATAGGTTCTCCATTTCGGATCAGTGTATTCGGGGGGCTGCAGCGGCAGGAATTACGTTCTGGCAACCTTCTTTTTCAGTTTCCGCAGGGCTTCCACAGCACGCCAGAGGTCGAGTCTTTCTTCCAGAGGTTCGGGATTGTCAGCCAGTTCCAGGTAGCGATCCAGAATGGCTCTTTTTGCTAGGACTATCGAGATTGGCAAAAAAGACGGCACATCCTCAATAAGGGCTTCGGCATAGGGCAAGTGCCAGCTTTCGGCCAGGAAGCAGTTGGTTCTGTTGCGCTGAATCCTGTCCTGTCTCTTCTCAGGCAACAAAACAGACACTAAAGCGGATCCTCCGAGAATCGTTCGGTCGCTGGGGGTTTGACTTCGAGGCGTGATCTGCAGGTCGGGGGGCATGGCAACCTCCGACAAAGCAATACCACCCACAGTGTTGTTTGTAAGTACTGTTTTGGACACCCCGAAAACGCTTCAGTTCGGTCGTGGAAACGGGCATGAATGTCATGCCTGATCAATGAGATCGAAGATTTTATAGAATGCGGTCTGTTGGCAATTCTTGCATTCGATGACCTGATCATCGGCCGGAATTTAGGCTTGAGCGGAATAAAGTAGATTTGAATTCGGTCAATAATTCTGGCGTACATGAATATCATCCTGCAGTCGGGACAAATCAGTGCCCAACTGGCCACACCTAGAGTGACGGTACGTTCTTGCAGTTAACCGTGATGTCGGGCCGCTCGGTCTGATTTCTTCGTTGCAATCGCTTCGATCGCCATGAGTCTCCGGTCGATATGCGGATGAAAACGCCATCCACCTGAGTGCAAGACGCATCGTTTCCCGGCAGTCATCCCGCACGTCGGACAGTTGACCGAAGATGATTGTTTGGAAGTCAGGTCACTTTTCTTCATGCCGATATACTGCAACAGTCAGCGAACGGAAACTGTTCAATTCTGCACGTCTGGCAAGCCATTATTTAAGTTTCACCAAAGTGTCTAAAATGTGGCAGCGTACATTCTAAATAACCTCGATGCTTCCATTGGACGGCGATAAAGATCGATATTTACCGGCTCTAGGGAAGGCCCGGCGCTATTTCGACCCGCCGTTCTTTCATCTCCTCCCGCACACTGCCTTCCAGTTTTAGCCCGCCTCTTGTGGTCCACTGTGCTTCAACGCCCCGGAACGCCAAGCTGATACGGACTTGGCGTTCTCCCCCAAAATTCGTATAGACGGCTCAGGAGTCTAGCGAGGCGGCGGCTTGCCGCGGTGTGCAAAAAAGTACATACAAACTAGAGTTTGCTTTGGTATTGCTTAGTTGGAGCGTTCCAGGCTCCTGTCCATGCAAACGAATACGCGGCGCTTAAACATGAGGTCGGGATGGGCCATAAAACAAGAACGGCAAAACTCGGGAACCCCACAGTAGCTAATGTGCGCAAAGAAATGGCCAAGCCGCGCGTCACTAGGTCTGCCAGGCGAGACGCGCTTGATCGAGATACGACTAGAGTTCCTGAACCTCCCCGCACAACTGTCCCGGGCAATGTGGAGAAAATCATTCCGTCTGGCGGCACGAGCAAACCGGAGAAGGCCCAGATCGCCACGGATGAGACCAGCGGACCCCATCGAGATTTTCGAATTGAAAATACTTTGACGGATGAACACGGCGAGGATGTCAAACTCAGGAAGGGCGCTCGCGTAGAAGTCACCGTGACGGCGAGAAATGCTGCCTCCAAGCGCAAGACTTAAGAAAAGTAGCGGCAACCGCTTTCTAGCAGTGGGTATGAAGAAGAGACCGTGTTGGCGAAAAGAAGACGTTGCCTCGGCATCTGCCAAAAATATCGCAAGCGATCCTGGCGACTGAGATTCGGCACATCATGCCGCGCGCGAGTCCGTCTTTTTTGACGAACAAGTGCCGGAAATGAGGCAATCAACCAGAGTCAGTCCCAGTTACCAGACTATATGTGTTGCGTAGACTACCTTGTGGTGATGACAGAGCCAGCCGTGTTATCGGGGTAAAAATCAGGCGGCTCAGATTCCGTGATCCTATGCGACACTTCGGCCGCGAAAGAAGTGCATCGCCAGAAAGACTATGGCTACAACCAACAGTATGTGTATCAGGCCGCCTGTAACGTGGAACGCTGTAAATCCCAAAAGCCACATAATGATAAGCACAGCTGCAATGATTCCTAGCATAAGTTTCCTCCCGCATCATCAATAAACCGAGACAAGACGAGTGTAGCCCTTATTCTGAAGAGGTCTATTCGGTCAACCCGCTAGATGCGAGAGTGGAATGCTGTAGACGTTGACAGCTCGCCGGCAACAGAACGAGAACGCCGGCGCCCAGTTGGCAATTTACAACGAACTAGGTTTGCCCGGGCGCGAACAGGCTCGGTCGGCCGCGCTTGTGGCGCGCCCATTTCATTTCGTTTTAGGCAGCTTTCGGGGCCCGGCGTCCGCGTTCTCTTGCGACCTTTTGCGCTACGGCAAGCAGGAGCTTCCTGTCTGAATCCGTCGCTTTGCCGAGGTACCTCACGAGCTTGTGCAGATAGACGGAATCCCTCCCGGTGCTGCCCCACGCGAGGTCGCTTGAAGTTTTCCGTTTGAGAAGGTTCGGCAGCTTGGGAGGTTCGTCGCCGTCATAAAACAACTGATACAGGTCGCTTGAAGTTTTCCGTTTGAGAAGGTTCGGCAGCTTGGGAGGTTCGTCGCCGTCATAAAACAACTGATACAAGGGAATTTCGAGCGCCCGCGCCATTTTCTCTAAAGTTTCAAGTGCCGGGACCGTGTAGCCGTTCTCGACGCGAGAAATATAACAGCGGAGCAACCCGGTTCTTTTCTCGATGTCTCCTTGGGAGAGATTCTTTTCTTCCCGCAGCTGACGCAAACGATCGTTGACTATCATTTTCACCTCTCTGGCCACTAGCGATTGCGAACTTCCGATAACGTCGAAACCGAATAGAGCGGAACGCCCTGGTCCCCGTCGAATGGTGCATCTAACCCGTAGCGGCAATGCGCATGGTCACGCCAACGACGCGGCCCACGATGTCCGCTTCTCGCGGATAAGCAAAGCGGCGCACCTCGCACTTGGAATTCGGGTGGGGAACGGCCGACAAGTAGCCACCGCTCATCTCGCACCAACTGCAGAGGTATGCGCCACGGAGTTCTAGAAAATAAATTGGCCTGTCGTATTCGCTGTCCCAATTGACGTTGATGATTTTCCGCTGATTTTGATCGATCTGGACAATCGAACCCGGACGGATGAGCGGCGACATGCGTTTGTCGCCCATGCCCACAAAGCCATACGTGCCGTTCCGCAAATCTAGATGCTGAATCAGCCGGATCGGAACTTCGCCCCATATTTCCACCAACTTTGAGAAAAGGTTGGTCTGGTCCAGGCGCAGGGCTTCGTGCGACTGTAGTGGAACCACGATCGTGTCTTCGGCGCGAGGCGCATCAAGAGCCAGCTGCGTTTTCGGAGGCGCGAACATCGCCTGGTCTCGTTCGAAGTCGCTCAAGTGCAGGCCATAGAATGCGAACAGGTTGGTCCAATGCGTTCTGTAGATTGCGCCAAGCGAGTACAGTTTGCAGGGCCCGGGAGTATAGGTTCCGTTCTCAACGTTGTTCAGCCAGCCGCGCGAAATAAAGAAATCGTAGTTCTGTTTCTTATCGGCGAGTTGTCGGCTCAGGGCTTCCACTGCCCGGAGGGTAAGCCCATGACTCTCCCGCAGCTGTTTTAGTTTCGCTCCCGCACTCTCCGTTGGCCTGTCCGCGTTCATGATAGTCCTAAGTTATAATCGCACTCGTTAGTATATATCTGTGGACTTGCTGACACCTTAGCATAGCTGTCACTCGCCTTCTGAACTTTTTTGCGTTTGTCTGTAGTTCCGGACACCGCTTTTTGTCCGCAAACCCAGTCAATTCCGAGTTTTTTGGCGAATCCATCTCCCATCGTCTTCGACTAGACAGACCATGTCCCTGTCCTCCAGGCGTTCGCCCGTCGAAGTTCTTGCCGCGATTCGGTCCCTGCTTTCCTCTCAAGGATTGTCGCTCGCCGAACTGACCAGACGGTCGCGAGTTCGTTTTCCGAGCAACTCTCTTTTTTGGATCCCGTCCAATTTCTACAACACCCTGCATCACCTGTCCTTCACTCCGAGCCTCCACCAGCTCTTCGCATTGAGCGTACTTACGGGGTACCGGCTTACGGACTGGCTTGCCGTTTTCGGATTTTCCTTCGACGCGGCAGCTAGCTTTCAAGCTTCATGGCCTCGCTTTCAAACCGTTGAGTTGGATGCCCGAATCTACGATCGGCATGCGGACGTCTCGTGGTTTGAAGAAGCCCACTTGATTTCGCTGGGAAACGAGCTCTTGCCCTTGAGCCACTGGCTCTCAGGCGAGAAAACAATTCGGCGCCTAGATTCTCTGGCTGGCGAAACCTCTCCTACGTTCCGCTACCTGAAGATCGGCACCGGCGACGCGTACGCGTACCCGGATCTGTTGCCGGAGAGCGTCGTTCGTGTCGACCCGCGCGCCGCGACCGAACGTCTGCTGAGTGAGCCGTATGCGAATCGCATACTCGCGATTGAGCATGCCCGCGGCATCACCTGCAGCCGGGTTCGTCCGAGCGGACATGACCGGGTTATGCTTTGCTCCCGACAGGTTCCCTACGCGCCGGTCGAACTGAAGCTCGAGACCGAAGCGAGAGTTCTCGGAGTTGTCGACCTCGAGTTTCGCCGGCTGGTCTACCGGGGAGCGCCGACGGTGACGAGTAAGACGGCTCGGCACTGGACGCCAAGCGCCCTTCCCCAGGCAGCCCAGAGAATAAGCGTTTACCTTCGGCGCTCGCGCCTGCGCGCGGGATTGTCATTCCGCGAAGCGTCCGACAGAACCAGGGAGATTGCGCGAGTTCTGGAGGATTCGAACTATTTTTGCGCGGCAAGTGCGCTTTCCGACATGGAAGCGCGCGAAGTTTTCCCTCGCCACGTCCACAAACTAATCTCCCTGAGCGCGGTGTACTGCCTATCGGCAGCGGAGCTGGTCGCCTTGGCAGGGTTGTCTCTGGGCAGTGCCGGACAAGAAGCGATGCCGAAAGAGTCGATAAAGATTACCGGTCGCCGCTCGGCAGGAACAGAACAATTGCCTTCACAGTTTTTACAGGCAATTGCAGATAGCTTCGAGGAAATTCCGTTCTTTCTGCAGGGCGCCCTGCCAACAGTTCTTGGTCTTTCCAGCCCGTCGGTCCGCGATCTGTTTTGGGCCGGGACCACAAGTCATTTCACGCACCCATATCTCAAGAATTGCGCCTTCCTGGCTGTGAATCGCAAAAGCAAGACTCCCGCTCCCTCATTGTCTTCTCCAGTTTGGGCGCAGCCACTGTTCGTTCTAGAGCTGCGCAATGGAAATCGCTTCGCCGCCGCCTGCACTCTGCAGAATGGCACGCTCCATGTCCGGCCTTGCACAACCGCGGCGCGAACTCTCATCCGCCTGCGCAATCACGTCGACGTCGAAATCTTGGGCAAGATCGTCTCACTGGTTCGCCGACTGGCGAACTAGTGTTGTCGCCGCAGAGTGGTTCCCGGTTTTTGGGTATTCAACCTGCAGCGACCATGCATGGAACACCAAAGGCGAACGACTGCCAACCATGCAGGCGCGTTCCGGCTTCTTGGCAGCCGCATTTCAATTGTGTTTCTGAACCAGCGCATCGTATTTGAGAATATTTCGCGGACCGTCTGGATTCGTGCACTTCCATCTGGCATTTTGCAGGTGGCCCCAGCGGAAAATTAGCGGAGGCCCCAGTGAGGTTCTAGTGCGAAGAGCAACTGCCAGGATCCGCAGCACCCACTCAGCAGGTGGCGCAATCGTCATCGATATCGACAACGGGAAGATGTTCTCTCTGAACACGTCCGCTTCTGTCGTCTTTCAGCTTCTGGTCAGAGGCCTCGGTGACAAACAGATCGTCGGCGAATTGATGACGCGGTTTGAAATTCCAGCGGCGGTTGCGCAACGGGACCTCGATGATTTCAGGAAGGCTCTCGACAATCACGCCCTATTTCCAGCCCGCTCAGCTGGCTCCGTGGAGTGACCCGTGCGCCATACTGCCCCCGCAAAAATGGAGATTTGCCGAGTCCTTCTTGTCAGGAGGGACGCTTCCGAGCTGCTTGTCTTTGAGACGCAAGCCGGGCTGCATCTGGTGACGGCGGAAATCCCAGTGCACAGCCGGGTCGCAGAAGAGCTGAATGCCTGGTTCAAGATTCATTGGAATCTTGACGTCTATTCCCTTTATTGTCTGCCCGCACCAGACACTTGTCCGGCCGCGCGGTATCTCGTTGTCGAGACTCTTGACCGTGATGCAGCCGCGCCGCAGACAGCGCGTTGGATCTCAACGCGCGTGGTGAACGACGTTCAGTTCCATGAGAGTCTGGACTCCATCGCCGTTCAGACCTGGCTCGAACGTCCTTCAACTGAAAGTGCGAACGGAAGCCCGGGTCCGTTCACTAAACCAGGCTGGCTTTTCGCCGTAAGAGAGCTGGTCGAGGAAGCCATTCGACCGATTTCACTCAAACTCACTGGGAGCTTTCTCCAGTTGAATGCGAGTCCTTCTTTTAACTTGATCCGTTTTGAAACCGACGGCGCGGCCGTGTGGTTCAAAGCTGTCAGCGAGCCAAACACGCGTGAATTTCCGCTCACACTGGCATTGTGCGCAAAGCTCAGTGCTTACATGCCGCGCCTGCTGGCAACCCAGCCGCTCTGGAACGCCTGGATGACACTGGAAGTTCCCGGCGTGCCCCTCGTGCAATGCGAGCACCCGTCGGCCTGGACCCGCGCCGCACGCGACCTCGCCAAAATGCAAGTAGCATCCATCGGAATGGCGGAAGAGATTTTGCGCTGTGGGGCGCGGGACGTTCGGACAGAAACTCTGCTCGGTCAATTGAAACCGTTCTTCGCGACAATGGGTGAGTTGATGAAACAACAGCCCAGAAATCCACCATCGCCGCTGTCGCCGATTGAACTTACACAACTCGAAGCCGAAACGGGCGACGTCCTGCTCGCCACAGAGCGCACGGGAATTCCCGACACCGTGGGGCATCTCGACCTAAATTCGGGAAACATTATCGTGCAGCCTGACCGCACTGTTTTTCTGGATTGGGCAGAAGGCTGCGTAGGCCATCCCTTCTTCAGCTTTGCCTATCTCCTTGAATATTTCATGCGAGCCTTCGGCGGAAGCTCGCACGCAGAATCCGCTCTCGTTCGCGCGTACGCAGATGTCTGGGCACCCGTCCGATCAGTGCGAAATTTTGATGAGACGCTCGCCGACTCCGTCTTCCTCGCCGTGTTTGCGCACGCTGTTTCCACGGACCTTTGGCGCGACGAGACCAAGTTGTCGGCGCCTTCGGTGGCGGGCTATTACCGGAGCCTCGTTCGTCGATTGAAGCGCTACCGGGATCGTATCCGCCGCGGAGTTTCAAGCGTTTCCGAAGTATTTGCCTGAGAGGAGCGTCTCCATGTTTTTCACAACTGTCCGTGCCTACCTGGCGCTGCTTCGCTTCGAACTGTTCCTCTGGCGCGGGGATTTCGCAGGATTGTATGACGCGGTTCGTCGCCGGACGTGCTCGAGCGTCGAGCGCGGCAACGGAACTGCGGAGAATATTTGCGCTGCGGTCGATCTTGCCAGCATCTGGTATTGGAAGCAGGTGCTCTGCCTGCAGCGATCAGCAGTCGCAGCGTGTTTGTTGCGAGACAACGGCGTTCCCGCAGAACTGGTAATCGGCGCCCAGCAGATGCCGTTCCGCGCCCACGCCTGGGTCGAAGTCCACGGACGTGTGGTGAACGATAAGTCGTATACCAATGAAATGTATGCGGTCCTCGACCGCTGCTGACGGAAACGGAAGGCCATGGCTTATGGAACTCCTCTCGGGACAATGGACATTTTACGGGGCAATGGGCGGTGAAACTCGCGTGCGCCTCCCCTTCGCCGATGTCGCCAATGCGGGTGACACGGTTTTCTGTGACGAAAATGTCGGTCTCCTGGTTCGCGGACCGGCCGTCGTGAAACTTCGCCGGCATTCGAGCAAACCAGGCGGCGAGACCGATTCCGTGCTGGTTTGGAAGGGGCGTTTGGAAGGGGCGCCTCGACAACGCTCCGGCTCTTGCGGGTGCACTTGGGATAGCACCCAACGTACCCGGGGAGCGCGCAGAAATAGTTGGCCAAGCTTACGAACGGTGGGGTTCAGAAGCGTTTGGCAGAGTGCAAGGTGACTGGGCGCTAGCCATCTGGGATGCACGCGAACGGTGCCTCATTCTGGCGAGAGACCCAATCGGAACTCAGCCGCTGTTCTACTCACTGACTCCAGCTGGGTTGAAGTGGAGCAGTTCGCTCGCTTGGCTCGTCCAGAATTCCGGTCGGAGTCTGTCACTCAACCTTGAATATCTCGCCGGATGGCTCTCTTTTTTTCCCTCCGCGACCATAACTCCGTATTCCGGAATCGCCGCAGTTCCCCCGTCGTGCTTCGTCAAATTCCAGGACCGACGAGCGGTGACTTGCAAGTATTGGGATTTCCAGCCAATTGAGTCCGCGGGGGTTCGCGACGCGTACGAATACGAAGAACAGTTCCGTTCCCTCCTTTCAAATTCCATCCGCCGGCGCCTGCGTTCTAGTCGACCGGTGCTCGCCGAACTCAGCGGCGGGATGGATTCTTCATCGATCGTTTGCATAGCCGATGCCTTGCTTTTGCGCGAGCCGGGACTCACTCCACGGCTGGATACACTGTCCTATTACGATGACGACGAGCCCAACTGGAACGAACGGCCGTACTTCACTTTGGTAGAGCGAAAGCGCGGTCGCGAAGGCCTGCACATTGCGGTTGATTCCTCGCGCTATGCCGCGGGGCTTTTTGAAAACCAAGAATTCGCTGTCGTTCCGGCTGAATTGGGCAAAACCTCCGGACGCGACGACCAAGTTACAGAATTCATCCGGTCCCACGGTTACGGAACCATACTCTCGGGTATCGGAGGCGACGAATTCACCGGCGGCGTTCCGACGCCGATTCCAGAGCTGGCCGATCTCCTGGCCAGTGGGCAGATTCGAGTCTTCGCGAGGCAGTTGATGCAGTGGGCGCTCAGCCAAAAACGCCCGTGGACTGTTCTCTGCTTTGAGACGCTGCGGAGTTTCGCTCCACCGTACTTCGGGCGACTCGCCAGTGCCCGAAAGCCTCCGCTCTGGCTGACCGCAAGATTTCGCCGGCAATTTCGTTCCGTCCTTACTGGGTACGACAAACCCTTGACGCTCTGGGGGCACCGGCCCACCTTTCAGGAAAATTTATCGGCCCTCGAAGCGCTGCGGCGGCAGCTGGCTATGTCTCACGTGGGTTCGGATAATCCGGCGCAAAAGTGTTATCCCTATCTGGATTGCGATCTATTGCAGTTTCTCTTCAACGTTCCCCGCGAGCAGCTTGTGCAACCCGGCCGCCGGCGTGCCCTGATGCGCCGTTCACTTTGCGGTATCGTGCCCGATGAAATCCTGAATAGGAAACGGAAAGCGTACGTCAGCCGGGCTCCACGAACTGCGATTGCCGGCCAGTGGCCGAACATGCAAGCGGTAACGCGCGACATGATTGCCGAGTCGCTGGGAATCGTTTCCTCCGCCGCATTCCGGCAAGCGCTCGAAGATGTTCGCAGCGGAAAGGAAGGAGCCATCGTGCCCATTCAAAGAATGCTGCTGCTGGAATGCTGGCTACGCAATCTCTCACAGTGCGGCGTGCTGTCCAGCACTGGCTCAGTACCGCGACACAAGTACCAACATCGAGCAAGTTCGGCACCTGTCTGAATTTCGGATGTGCCCCGGGAAAAGCTTTCAGCTAGCTGAAGAACGAAGAACCATGAAAGGAGGTGAAGACAATGAAATACGAAAAACCGGAAATTGCTGTGGTCGGTTCCGCGATCGAAGCAGTGCAAGACTCGATCACCAAGCATGCTCCGGTCATTGACAGCCCGTTGGGAGTAACCGCCTCGGCGTACCAGTCTGACGAGGAATAGACCCTGTGCGGCACTCCAGGCGCCGAGTGTCCTACGGTAACCCTCGGGGCCAGTTGGCAACGTTTGGCGCCGTCTGCAACTGCGCCAACTGGCCTCCGTCTCTAAATGTCCTGCTCTGAAAGGAGGTGATTTTTATGAATTACGTCGCACCAGCACTCGTCGAACTTGCAAACGCGATCGAAGCGGTGCAAGGCAGCACACAGAAACTATCCATCCCCATGGATTTTGAAGGGATGGTGACCGTGTCTGCCTATGAGTCTGACGAGCTGTAGCACACGAGGGCAGCCAACCCGGCCACTGCCCTGATCATCGGGAAGGAACGGGCAACTGCTGCGTTGAGCTGGCAGTGTCCTTTTGCACGCTGCGCAGTTCTCTCCAGCGCAGATTTCTTTCCCCCTTGCTGGGGTCCGCGCTTTCTTCACCCTTGAGCCAGAACGTGAACCAGTCCGCGGCACCGCCTTGTGAAACGAGGCGGTCCCAAGGCTTCTCCATGATGTGTGTGCCGGTAGGAAAAAAGACGAGCTCCACCGGAACGCCGAGACGCTTGAGTCCAATGTAGGGTGCCCACATCGCGGGGAGAAGCTCCGGTGTGTTGGATTGCAACTGCAAAGGCGTTTTCACGAGATCGAGAGAGAATTCCGGCGATCTGCGCAGCCAGTAGATCAATCCTCCGCCAAAAGGCATCCCGCCATTGAGCATTTCGGAATCGGCAGCCGTGAACTGGTGCGCATTGAGGAACTGCAGATATTGCGAGTAGCCCCCGTCTGAGAAGTCCGCCACTACAGCCGCGGCGAAGTGCAGCTTCGAGTGCACGAGCATATAGTGCACATACAAACCTGTCCTGCTGAACCCGCTAATGCCGAGCCGGCCGCGGTCGAGCGAGCCCAATCCGTCAACATATTCAACCGCGCGCTCCAGCGTCTCCATCATATTCGGCGCTTCTGCGGGAGTTTCATCCAAACTATGTTGGTCGGGGACCTGAAGTACGAGGAAGCCGCGAGCGGCAAGAGCTTGCGCAGCACAAGCTGTCGTAAACGAACCGTCAATCCAGAAGCTTTTCGGATCAAATCCATGTGTCTGAACCACGAGGGGATATTGCTTGCCAGAATCATATCCGGGCGGAAAGTACAATCCTGCGTGCACCTCCTTATGTTGAGCGCCGACGAATTTAATTTCTTCGACCCTCCCAAATTCGATATCGGCGAACTGCGGGTTCAGATCTAGCAGGACGGCCGACTGTCCTGATTTCGAATCGGAAACCGTGATCTTGGGAGGCGTGTTTAGATCCTGCCGGGCGGTAACTCTTGGCGGCATCTCCTCTGATGAGGCACTTTGCGCTGGCACCCAGTGCGCACCATTTTCACGAAAATATCGAAGCTCTACCGGAGAGCCGGAACCCCCGCGTCGCCGCGTCTCAAATTCCAGTAGTTGTCCATTCCGCTCGCTGCGCACAAATTGCAGGTCGTCTTCGCTGAGCAACGCGTGGCGGAGACTTTTTGGATCGACCTCGACGACGGCAGGAGTTGCCAGGCGTTTGGGATTTCCGACGGCCAGGTCGAGAGGCGGAAGCACACCGGTCAATAAAACCGCTCCGCTGTCCCTCCTCCAAACTACCTCCGAACCGTAAAAGCTGACCGGAGCGTCCAGTAGCACCCTGCCCTTTCCAGATTCCGTATCGATCACCACATAAAGAAACATCGAGGTCAACGCATTTTTAGGCAGCGTCCGGTCAAGCACTCGAGCAACCAGGGGTTCCCGATAGTCGCGCCAGGTTGGTGAAACCTCCAGCAGTTGTAGCTCTGCGACAAGCTGTTGGCCATCGGGGGACAGCGAAAAACGCAGGTAGTTTCCGGTCAACGCTCCGCGCAGTTCGGGAGCAATCGGCAAAGGCCGCGATTTGCCGGTTCTCACGTCGAGGACAAACAAATCGCGATTTTCGTCCCTCCTCTCCCCCATAAGCAATTCAGACATGTCTTCGCTGCCCACCGTGACACCCTCGCGCGCGGATCGCTCCGTCAGAACGCGCAGTCTTGGTTTTTCCGCCGCATAAACCAGTGTCCGACCCGCGGCGTCAGATGAAAACTCGATCAGGTTCGTTGGATGACTAGTGAGCTTCCTGAGAACACCGGACTTCGCGCTCACGGAATAGACCTGCGATGTTTCCCCCGGATTCTCGCCGCGAAACAGCAAGGTATCGTTGTCCGCGAGCCAGATGAGGTTCGTTAGCCCTTCCCGGTTCGATGAAGAAGACAAGGACGCCAGGGTTCTCGGCTTCGGTCCGTCAAAGACCTCACTGGTCTTGAAGAGCAGCAGAGAATAATCGTTGGTGTTTCGTTCCAGATTTCCTTTTTTGAGAATAATGACAAATTGCTTCTGGTCGGGGGAGAAATAAGCAAAGTCCTGCGTCAACGCTCCCGCATAACTGTTAATCGATCCGGCTCCGGCAATCCGCACCATGCGGATTGCATCTTCCTCAGTTGCGAAGCGTTTCGTCTGCTTCTGTGGTTGCCCTGCGGCTGTAAGCGGGGCCACAGCAAGAAATGGGACGCCCAAAACAAGCCCAACCGCGAGACCTCGAATCATTCCTTTCCGCCGTGCACAGGCGTAACGTTCTGAGCGCATTTTCACTCCCTCTCTTTCCTGTTTATGTTTGCTATCTGGTTAGAACGTCAAACGCAGAGAGAGCTGTAGAGAACGTGGACCGCCCTCCTGAAAGAGCGGGTTCAGTCCTCCCAAGCCCCGATTCAACATCCTGGTTGATCTCAGTTGCGTAGTGCCGTAAAACACGAGTCCTTGCGGGTTCGTAAAATTTGGATGATTGAGAATGTTGAACGCGTCCACGCGGAACTGCAGACGCAACCGTTCGGACAAGACAAATTTCTTGGCCACTGAGGAATCAAATTGGACGAGGGCAAATCCGGGTATGTCGTTGCGGCCTTCAGTTCCCTGCTGGCCGGCAGCCGATTGGGCGAAAGCGGCAGGGTTAAGACTCTGCCCGCCGCCGACATTCGGATTCGAAATCCATTGCGGCTGACCCGCAACTTCGTCCGGCCGGATGTAGGTATAACCGAGGACCGGCGACAATACGAAATTGAGAGCATTGAACGGAAATCCAGTTCTGGCAACACCGATGAGATCAACGGACCAGTCATTCAAAATCGCCGAGCGCGCTCGGGACTTTGCCAAACCTGGAATCTCATAGTGCAGGGCTGCGGAAAAGCTGTGACGGACATCGAAGTCGGACGAGGCGTAGTCCCCTGCTGCAGATATTGCGTTCGCCCCGCTGACCACGTCATTGGATGAGTTGTCGAGGGAGTGCGAGAAGCTGTAGTTCCCGAGCGCCTGCAATCCCGATCGCAGCGCCTTGCGGTACTGCACCTGCAGGGCCTGGTAGTTTGACAAGGCTCCATTGGTGGTCAGATAAAAGTAGGAAGAAAAGTTGGAATTGGGCTGATAGTAGCCGCTGTTCCTCAACAGTTCTCTTCCGGCTTGTCCGACATAGGTAAGCGTCAGCGCCTGACTTGTGCCGAAGGATTTCTCGAGAGCCACATTCCATTGATAAGATCGCGGAAGTTTCAAATCAGGCGAAAAGCCGAAGGCTCCGGGGAACGGTGGCTCGAGACTGAGCGACGGCTGGAACGGAGTCAAGTCCGTGACGGGAATGGACACCGACGGCGTCGTTCGCGTGGAACCGTTGGGAAATCCAGTCGCGAGTGTAGCGACCTGGCCCAATCCCAAATCATAGAAAATGCCCCAGTTTGCGCGCAGAACAAAGTCCTGCTTCGCTCCTAAGGCATAGGCGAGGCCCAGACGGGGAGCAAAATTGGCGTAAGTGGTCGTCCAGAGAGGTGTGCCAGGCGCTGCCAGCGCCATGGTTGCCGGGTCGGAAACATTTTCCCACGAAGCCAGTGTCGTCGTACCTCTTCCGTTCGGCGCAGGACTCAATTCCCAACGCAAGCCATAGATCAGCGTCAAACGAGAACTCGCCTTCCAGCTGTCTTGCGCATACAGCGACAGCGCTTGGGTCAGAAGACTGGAATTCTTTTGGCTGACCACCACTAAACTTCCTTGCCCGGTAGAAACGAGGCTCTCGACTGAGTCTGCTGTGAAGGCCACGGTTGGAGCAGGCGAAGTGTCGAGGAACAAGGCCCGATAGTCTGCGCCGAACTTTAGCGCGTGACTGCCCACTATTATGTCCAGATCATCCGCGATGTTGAATTGACGCGTTCGCCCCGCAGCCAGCGGCCCCACCGCGAGGAAGTCCGTGTCGCCAGTCTGGAATTCGACCTGACTTGTGCTGCTGGGGAAGCTTCCAAGAAAATAACTCGGGTTCAGCGGCACTGCTCCGGCGAACGAATCCATGGTGTCTGTTGCCGCGGAGTTCTGGGTTGAATAGTTTCCCCGCAACGAATTGGCAAGTGTATTGGTGAACGCCATACTCGTACCAACAGTCATCGTCTTGGTATTGGCGGCGGTCGTTTGCAGCGTCGTTAGCCCGTAAACGCGGTTGATACTCGCCGACGGCGCGTCACTATACCTGCCAAATACGGAAACCCGATCTCCAAACTTGTGATCGATGCGAATACTTCCGGCATCGAGCGTGGCGCTGTTTGAAAAAACCCCGGTGAACTGTGCCGTAAAACCGTCCGCCGAGACCGGACCGTTGGGCAACGGATAGGAGTTCAGCATCGGCGCCACAGAATCGGGAGCGGATTCACGGACCGCAATCGACGGCACATCGATTACGGACGTCTGGGGGAGACGCAACCTCGCTCCTTCATAGGAGAGGAAAAAGAACGTTTTATCCTTCCACACCGGTCCCCCAATGAACGCACCGAAATCATTGTGACGCTCTGCGGGGCGAGACCGCCCCGCTGCATTCGCAAACCAATCATTTGCATCGAAAATATCATTTCGAAAGTATTCGTATCCGCCGCCGTGGAGATCGTTGGTTCCCGAACGCGTCGTGAGAATTACCTGTCCTCCCGGGGACCTTCCGAATTCCGGGGAAGACGAAGAAGTTACAACACGGAACTCCTGCAGCGCTTCAACGGACACCAGACTGCTCGTTCCGCCCAAAGCGCTGAATGCCTGGGACGTTCCTGTGCCTGATTGCGCAGGAAACAAACCCGGAGTGATGCCAAAATTCCCGGACACTCCGTCGACGCTGAAGTTATTCGCATCCGTTCTCTGCCCGGCGATGCTGAATTGTCCGGTGGCCACCGCACTCGTCGGAGCGATGACCACGCCGGGAGTCAATTGCAGAAGGGTGTTGAAGCTGCGGCCGTTCAGCGGCAGATTCTCTACAAACTGCCGATCAATCACCGTGCTCACCGAGGCTGATTCCGTATTAATGAGCGGCGCACCTCCTTGGATCGTTACGATTTCAGAAACCGCACCCAGCGGGAGGGCAAAGTTAATTGCCAGCGCGTCCTGCACGTTGATGACGATGTCGGGTTTGATGATCGTCTTGAAACCGATCTTGGACACCTGAACGCGGTAGTTGCCCGGCGGAAGATTGGGCACGACATAGATGCCTTCGCCGTTCGACTTTGTCGCAACCTGCACGCGCGTGGCGTCGTTTACGACCAGGACTTCGGCGCCGGCGATGGTGCTTCCCGTGGGATCAGTGACAATTCCACTGACGGTTCCGGTTGGTGACTGCGCAGCAGATGGATGGATAAATGAAAGAAAAATAAATGAGCAACAAACCAGGCTGCGCAGTCGCAAAGGATCCTCCGGAAAGTGAGGAATCTCGCCTCACTAACAAGGTCTATGCGAATGACTGTTATTTTTGTGCCAATTGATTGCTGTCCTGAATTCAGGACAGTTTACGCGAGCCAAACTATTTTCGTTCAAGGATGATTCGGGCCGACGCGCAGGTAGGCAAACAGCAGCTGCTTCCCGCTTGGGTGATGGCTTCCGCCGTTGGGTTCGACCGTCACGAACACCGCATCGATATCTTGCAGTGTCTTCGGATCGTCGGCTTTGAGCACCCAGCGTTTCTTGCTTACATTGTCTTCATAGAAAATGCCGAGGCTGCGAGCCTGCTGCCGGTCTGGCCCTCGCCGGCCCCAGGCCTGAAACGAACTCGCATTTTGCACACCCGGCTGCGCATCCAAATCGAACGCGTAGAAAATCAGAGATTTTCCTTTGGTGTAGAAAACCCGGCCGTAGGTTTTGTCTGTTCCAGCCCGCGTAACGTCATGCACATCTGCCATGTACAGATCGCGGGCGCCCATCAGTTCGCGAATGTCGCGGTCGTGCTCGAGCAGCTCCTGCTGTTTTGCGACTTCGACTTGCCTCTGGTCAAGGGCTTGCTCGCGGTCCCTCATGAGCTGTGACAGTTCATTCACCTTCGCTTGCAAAACGGTTGCGCGATTCGCCGATTCCGCACGTTCTGCCGTGGCCGTATCAAGCGCGGTCTCAAGCTCAGCCAACTTTGCTTGTGCCGCGGCCAGCTCCTCATCTCGTTTTTTTCCGGAACCGCCGGCGGCATGCGCGAACTGTTGCTGGCTTTCCGCCGAGCGTGTGGCGACAAGATTCGCGGACTGCAAGGCATTGACAGCGCTGCTCTGCTCGGCCAGTTGACGCTTGAGATCGCCTATGACTTTGTCACTTTGTGCCAGCTTGGCCATCCATTGTGAGCGCTCGCGGCCCGCGTCGCTCGCCTGCGCTTCCAGAGGATTCTCGGGCTCTTTTACGCTGGCAGGAACTGTTTGCGCAACATCCAGGCCGCGCCGCACCCCTGTTCTATACAAAGTGATGCCCAGCGCGATCACCAGAAGCACGGCAGCCGCAAAGGGCATCCATACTTCTCTCCAGCGAATTTGTGAGGGGCGGTAGGTGAAGCGCCGTCCCGCCCGTAGCCTGTCGCTCCCAGTCTGATCACCTGCCGTGGGGACTATGTTTTCACGATCAAACCGCTTGAAAAATCGCTTCTCCGCTTCCTCGACAGACCAGGCAGCATCCACGCCTTCTTCATTTCCCGCCACCTCTGTTGCCAGAGCCGAACCACCGTAGATTGCCGTAACTTCGTATTCTTTCATCGCTTGGCGACAGGACAGACACTCGGCGAGATGAGCATCGAGCTTCACGCGTTCCTCTGCGCTCAATTCGCCTGCGGTCGCTGCAGCGCACAACTGCAGGAATTCTTCATGCGGGCCCATCGGTTGAATGCCTCGACTTCTCATCGAACTTCAACTTGTAGCATAGGGACTATCGCCTGTTCAATTCGCACTCGGTCAAGTGCGCGCGCAGCCTCTGAAGTCCCCGATAGTGATGGTGTCTGACGTTGGCATAGGATTGTCCCAGCTTTTCAGCAATTTCGGCGAAGCTATAACCCTCAAAGAAATGCAGCCGCAAGGTTTCGCGTTGTTCATCGGTAAGCGCGTCCAGGACGTTTCGCCACCCATTTTTTCCAAACAGCCCCTCGACGGTCTGGTCATAGTCTGCGCCGGAATTTCTAGGAGATTCAAGTTCGGGCGACCTGTCCGCAATTCCGGACAGATAGTGTCCCTGGGACTTTAGCTTCCTCCGGCGCAGGAGCGCTTGCGTGTAGGCCACTTGCACGATCCATGAGCGGGCGCTTCCTTTCAAGCTGTCGAACAGCGCGCTCTTCCGGTGGATGTAGAGAAAGACTTCCTGAACTAGATCGTCAGCCTCATCTTTATCCCGAAGAATCCTATCGCCAATATTCCGGACCATGCGGGCGTAACGTCGGAAGAGCAGGGCGAGCGCGTCACGGTCACCTGTGCAGATCTCAGCCAACAGCCGCTCGTCGGACGCTTCCGTCTGACAAGAGGGCTGGTTAGCTGATATGCGAATGCCAGGTTCCTTTTCTGCAGAAAGCGGCAGGCCAGGAAAGCGCGTTGTGGAGAAAGAGCTCACCTTGGTTCCTCGTGAATCGCCATTGGTCTCGATGAATCAATGCAGAATATGTTCTGTAGCAATATGTTCGACAACATAACAGGCTCTTCGGCGAGATGGGAAAGCGTCGGAAACATGTTCAGCCTACGTCTGGACCTGAAAGGGCCTTCGGAGAGGTACTACGCCAGATGCGGGAACAGCGAAAGCTGTCCCAGGAAGTTCTCGGAGCAAATTGTGAGTCTGACCGCACTTTTGTCAGCATGCTAGAGCGAGGTTTGGTAAGCCCCACGTTGAGGACGATTGTAAAGCTCTCTAAGGGACTGAAAGTCGCTCCGTCCGAAATCATTCGTCGCACGGAACGGTCAACCTTCTACCGCGCCTGATTACTTATATCGTTCTAATAGCGCACTTTGTCAAGAGAATAGTGATCTATAAAAGCGTTCCTGCGATTCCATGATCCCGCTATGGTGCCAGTGTGACGGAATCTCTACGTTTCGGTAGGCGACTGCGTGACGTTAGGATCGAGGCAGGCTTGAAACAAGGTCAAGTCGCCCGAGCAGTGGATGTCGATTCAAAACACATTAGTAGACTCGAACGCGGTAAGGTCAATCCTTCCTTTGAATTAATATTTCAATTGGCGACTGTGTTGAGAGTGTCGCCAGCGACACTCTTTGATTTTGATCGTTCCGAGACAACTCCGACCACTGTGGAGAGGGACCTCCGTCTTCTTCTCGAAAAACGTGACCTGAAGCAACTCAAACAAGCTCGCCTTGTCTTGAAGGCTTTGTTCGAACTTTAGACTGTCTCAACCCTTTTTACTCTGATTGTCATCCGCGAACGAATCAAGTCGTGCTCGGGACTTTCAATCAGTTTACCTTCCGGGAATAGCCCCAACGGAACAGATCGAGTTCTTGTCCTTAGTTAAGGACATCGCACGACCAGCGAGATAAAAGACACTCCATGGTGATAGTCTTCGGCGGCCGAGGAATGTCAGTCTTGAGGGTATCTTTTATGATTCGACCTTCGCACGCAAAGGCTTCAGAGCCGCTCTGCCCTTCTTTTCCCTTCTGGCTTCGTCGGTGCTCCGTCATGGTGCTCACGACTTCCGTTGGGCTTCTGTGCGTGTCTATATTCGCTCGCAAATACGAGACAGCATTTTCAGCAGGCCTAGTTCCTGTTCTTTTTGTTACGTTGAGTTTCGCGGTTTTCCTAAACATCTATTCGCTTTGGAGTATCAGACAAGAATATCGGGAATCGGACCAAGCGTTTCGCTATGCAGATTGTGAATTTTCATCCATCTTTAAAAATGTACTCGACGGAATACTCATCGTCGATAGCGAGGGAACTTGTTTGGATGCCAACCCCTCTGCAGCGACTATCTTGCGACTCCCGTTCAACAAACTCGTCGGCCAAAACGTCGGCCGCTTCCTGGTCAACCATTCTGCCTTTATGGAAGGGTGGAACTCTTTTCTGCAAAACAAGAACCATCGAGGACGTGCGCGTCTGGCCGCGGGAGATGGAACTGGACTGTTTGTAGACTACACAGCCACGGCCAACTATCTGCCTGGCCGGCACGTTTTGATCATTTGTGACGTGACCGAGCGCACACATGCTGAAATGAAGATTGTCGAACAGCTTGATGCAGTCGAAGCTGCCAGAGCTGAAGCGGAAGCGCTTCGCAAATCGACTCTGGCCCTTAGCCAGAACCTGGCGATGGACTCGGTGCTCGATACGCTTTTGCAATGCATTTCTGAATTGGTTCCATTCAGCAGAGCCACGGTGCTGTTTGTAGAGGACGGTTTCGAATTGATGATTGCCCGAGAGTGTCCACGGATTGTGCCGAAAAGAATTGGATTTACCTTGAAACCTTCAGAGAATAGCTTTCTTGAGCGGGTGCTCTTTGAGAAGAGGGCCATGCTGCTGGCCGATGTTGCCGCAGAATCGGCATGGAGCGGCGCTCCGCCACTAGACCATCTGCAATCCTGGATGGGCATACCGCTGGTCGCCGCTGGCCGCGTGCTGGGCATCCTGTCTCTCGGATCCAGCTCGCCTCACACTTTCACCGCTGAACACCTTCGTCTCGCCAAGTCCCTGGCAGTCCCGGCAGCGGTGGCCATTCAGAACGCCCGGACTCATGAGCGTGCGGAAATTTATGCCGCCGGATTGCAGGTCCGCCTTCAGGAAATACATAAAGCGCTCGGGCCATTGGAGAATTCGGAAAGAAAACGATCTCGTTCCCGCGAGTCCTGATGTTGCGACCGGTTCACGGACACGGACGAATCAGGTTCCATTCCCTCTTGCGGATTCTGGACTCGGCAGGCTGAACCGAACCCGCCCGGTTCGCGCAGTCGTCATGCTGACGGACGCTTCAGAATCACTGCCAAAGCACGCAGCCGCGCCGAGTCTTCCGGGTTCTTCGCCGTGGCGGCGCTCTTTTCAAGCGACGGCCCCATGCGCTGCAACTTCGCCAGCTCGTTCTTGCTCCTGTGGGACGTCTCTATCGTTCTTGCTCCTGTGGGACGTCTCTACTCTTTCGATGGCTTTCCGCAAAATTGTTATGCGGTCTGCCGGCAAGGCCTGCGACCGCGACAACTGGTCCAGGTACGCCTTGGCCACGACCAGCTGTGCCGGCCACTCAATCTTCTGCTGGGTTTGCACATTCAGCTCGCCCAACCGAACCGTCTTGGCCGCGTCAATTTCGTTCTGGGTTAGAAACTTGGTCGGCGTCAGCTCAAAGACATCCAGGCCACGTGCAATCTCCGAAGCGTAAATATTGCCGTTGTACCAATAGGCCGACCAGTCTCCGCCCATCACGAGCATCTTCGGATCAATCGGTCCACGGTCGAAGTAGGCAATTTCAAACGGATGCGCCACGTCGGTGAAGTCCACAAGGGAGATGCCGCCCTGGTACCAGGCTTGTACTTCAATATCGCGGCCGGGAACCGGAACGAGCGAGCCGTTGTGCGCCACACAGTTCTCGGTATCGCCTTGCGCGGCCGGCAACTTGTAATAGTTCGCAAAACTCAGCTTGTCGTCCTTCAGACGGAAGATGGCATCCGCACCCCACTTGTTTGGATCGTTCGCACGGCACCGCGGCCCGAGGCCTCCGCCCCACTCGTCGGTGAACACGACCTTGGATCCATCATTGGAGAACGAAGCCGAATGCCAATACGCATAGTTCGGGTCGTTCACCGCATCCACGCGCTTTGGATGTACCGGGTCCTTGATGTCGAGCAAAATTCCGTTGCCGGAGCATGCGCCGGCCGCCAGCCCAATAGCGGAGTACACCGTGATGTCGTGACACTGATTGGTGTCCGCGGGCTTCTCCTTGCCCTTGCCGTGAGTGCCGCCATTGTTCAGGCCATTCATCGCGCCGGTGCGCGCATCGATAAATACGCGGGGGCTCGAAACGACCTTGGCATCCTGCGGCGCAGCCAGCGGAACCTTGATCACTTCGATGCGAAACAGCGCGGTATTGGGATCTTTATCAGGCTTTTCACCGGAGCACCCGGCCAGTTCTTCCGGTTGGCGCACAAACGATGTGCCCGACACGTAGATGTAGGCATTTTCTGCGTCCTTCGGGTCGAGCACCAAAGTGTGCGTATGCGATCCGCGGCAGGTCTGCACCGCTGCCACTTGCTTCGGGTTCTTGATGTCGGAAATGTCGAAGATTCTCACGCCACGGAAGCGGTCCCGCTGCGCCGCCGGCAAGCGACGCTTCTTTTCTTTTTCAGTGCCTGCAGGTGGCGGAGGTTCTGGAGCAAACCCCTCCGTTCCGCAATCCAGGCGCCCATTCGGCATCTCCACCGACATGAACAGCAGGTTCTTGTACACCGACACGTCACCCTGCCCGCCCGGGCACACAAGCGAAGTCAGGAGTGTGGCCTTCGCCGGGCTGGCGATGTCATAGATATTCACGCCATGAAAATTTCCGAGGAACAGGTGATTGCCCTGGAACGCCAAGTCCGAGTTCGCAAACGCCAGTTGTGCGATCACCAGATGCATCGCCTTCGGCATCTTCGCGACACTGCCAATACCCAGCTGACCGAGCGTCTTCTGCACCTTCGGATCATCCGGGTCTGCGACGCCGAGTTCGAACGCGTCGGGCTTCTTGAGCAGCAGCAGGTGGCTGATACCCATCGACGTCTCACCCGCGTCATACAGCCCCGGCTTCAGTTTGGCGCGCGGATCGTTCGCGTCCGATCCGGTCATCCCCGGCGGCAGGGTCGGCGGGGGCTCTGGAGCGAATGGATTTTCCTCTTCGTCCTCGGGCTGCTGCGCCGGTGGCGGAGTTGCAGACTTCTGGGCCGGAGTCTGTGGCGGCGCTACGGGCGTCTGCGCCGCGATCCGGCTCACACCGAAACTGAGCGTAAGCGCGGCCGCAAGCACACGCAGGGCAAGATGGGGCACTCGGTTCATCGTTTCTCCTCTGAAGATTTTTTCTCGAGCATCGTCTGCATAATTCTGATTTCGGCGCGTTGCGTATTGTCGGCATCCGTCGCGAAGTTGAAAAGGTCGGCATCCTGCCCCGCGCCCGCGGTGTCGAACAAATCCTTCACCATTGTTAACGCGCCATTGTGGTGCTGAATCATCCCGGTGAAAAACAAGCGGTCGAATTCGGCGCCTTTGGCCTTGCGCAGCGCTTCCATCTGTTCCGCCGTAAGCATGCCGGGCATGAGCGCCTGCGCTTCGCGCGACATATTCATGTCTGGCATGCCCGGCGCCGCCATGGAAACGGGCTCTCCGTGAGCCGCCAGCCACCGCCGCATGAATTTTATCTCGTCCGACTGCGAGCGGCTGATTCGCGCGCCCAGCGATCGCAGATCCTGGTTCTCGGTGTGCGACGCAATCAACGCCGTCATCTCGACGGCCTGCGAATGATGCATGATCATGCCCTGCATGAACTCCACATCGGCGGGCGAGCGCGGCGGCAGGGTGGCTCGTGTCGATGGGGGCAGTGTCTTGCTCGGCTCACCCGGCGCACCCGGCTGCACCACAACAGGCTTCGCCGGATACGTCTGCTGCGGGCGCGCAGTGGAGCAGACGAAACCAGTCCAAGCGCCGGCGGCAAGCAGCATGCCGCAAGGCTTCTTTCGCCGCTGTCGTTTGACAGGCTTCAATTGTCGAAATCCGAGGCTCGGATGCAGATATGACGCACAACCAAGCCCGACAAGGCAGGCATGAATCAGGATTGACAGTTTTCTCGGCACCTTCACGTTCCAGTCCAACGCGGCCAGAAACCAGCCGGGTGATCACCCCGGCGTCGCAGCATAGACTAAGTGTGTGGCGATAGCAACGCTTGGAGGGGAGCAGCGCTCGGAGTTGCCTTGCGCGGAGATTGCCCTGGCAGACCTTTGCAGGGGATTTCTGCGGCCGACGGATTCGCGTGTTTCAGGAAACTGTTTGCAAGCGCTCGTCGGGTAATTTCCCTCGTATCTCTTGACGCCCGAGCAGGCGCCTCGGCACAATCCGCTGCTTGAAGTCAGGCTCGTTGTTGTTCCGGTGCAACGCCGCCAGTGTCAGGTTGTCTGCTTAGCGGGCATCGTGAAAGATGATTCCAACGGTGTGACGTTGCCCTGACCTTACGCGGCTCACTCCGTGCCGGAGATTGACGCGATACGTCCCCCGCGTTCCCCGGACGGGCCGGTGGTGCACCGCAAATGCCACCGCGTCGCCCTGGCGGAGCGGAACGACTTCCGGCCGCGACTGCATGCGGGGCCGTTGCTCGGTAAGGACGAATTCGCCGCCTGTAAAATCCCTTTCGGGTTCAGACAGCAGAATGGCTGTCTGTATCGGGAAGACGTGCTCTCCGTAGAGATCCTGATGCAGACAGTTGAAGTCGCCTGCTTCGTATTGCAGTAGGAGTGGCGTTGGTCGCTGTTGTCCTGCGTCGTGGCATCTTTGCACAAACTCGTCGTGGCTCGCAGGATAGCGAACTTCAATTCTCATGGCCGCGTTCCAGCGATTTGCGACCGGCGCCAGCCGAGAGTAAAGCGCTGTCCGGAGCCGCTCGATGAGATCAGGGAGCGGGTAGCTAAAGTATTTATACTCGCCGCGCCCGAAGCCGTGCCGTCCCATGACTACGCGGGTCCCATGACTACGCGGCTGCGAAAGATCGATTCCTCGGAGTACCTGGCGGCGAGCGCCTGGCATTCATCAGAAGACAGAACACCCTTAAGCAAAGCGCTCCCTTGCTCGTCGAGCTGGACTCCGATTTGTTGCCAGTCGAGCGCGCCAACACGCGCAACTGCTGGATCGGCGGGGATGGAGCCGGTCGGCTCGCTATTCGTCCTCGTGGTTTTGTCGGCAAAAAAGGTGTTCATGCTTTTGCCTCTCGGTCGAGCAGCGCGCGCTTGCGTTCGACTCCCCAGCGATAGCCGGACGGAGCGCCGTCGCTTCTGATGACGCGATGGCACGGAATTGCGACGGCGAGCGAGTTGGCTCCGCAAGCCTGCGCCACGGCGCGGACCGCTTTAGGCATAGCGATTCGTTTCGCGATGTCCGCGTAGCTTGCCGTGGAACCGACAGGGATTTGCTGAAGCGCTTTCCAGACTCTCTGCTGGAACGCCGTTCCCCGAATGTCCAAAGGCAGGTCAAGACCGACACCCGGTTTTTCGATAAGCCCCACTACTTTTGCTACCAGGTCCTCGTACCCGCGCTCGTCGCCGATCAGATCCGCTTTCGGAAACTGATCTTCGAGATCGCGCACCAGCAGGAGCGGGTCATCGCCCAGAAGGACGGCGCAGACGCCACGCTCGCTCCTGGCTACCAGGATCGACCCGAGCGAGCACTCCCCAATGGCAAAATGTATGGCCGTGTTCGCCCCGCCATCCCGGAACTTGGTTGGCGTCATCCCCAGAACTTCATTGGAAGTCTCGTAGAAACGACTGTTTGAATTGAATCCAGCATCGTAGATCGCTTCCGTCACCGACTGCGTCTTGCCGAGAGTTGTCCGCACGCGGCTGGAACGATGAGCTGCCAGGTAGCCCTTCGGGGTTAGGCCTGTTACGGCCTTGAACGTCCGGTGAAGATGGAACGCGCTCATGCCGGCGTATTCGGCGAGTTCATCAAGAGAAGGTGACTCGTCTGACCGGTCGATGAGGCGGCAAACCTTTGCGATCCTCGCCGCGTTCTCTGCTGCCCGTGAGGGCCCGGCCGGTTTGCACCGTTTGCAGGCACGAAATCCGGCGCGCTCAGCGTCTTCAGGAGACGGGTGGAACTGGACGTTCTCCGGCCGGGCCAGGCGAGCGGCGCAAGATGGCCGGCAGTAGACGCCCGTCGTCTTGACTGAATAATAAAAAGTTCCGTCTGCTGTTTTTTCGCGTCGGGCAACAGACGACCAGCGAGGGTCGCTCGTGGTGGCGCTTGCAAGCCCCTCGATTTCAATTGCTTTATTCATTGCAAATTCCTTTCTTGCCTTCGACCACTTCAACCTACCGGGATTCCACAACGACATCTATCCGTTTAGCGCTTTCAAATTCGGAGGTTGGGGCGGTTGTTTCCGGAGAGATTCAAATACGAAAGCAAGATACGGAGTGTGGCGCGGAGACGATCCCGGTACGTTTCAAAAAGCAGAGCGCAAAGCAGCTTCTGCCAAACGAAAGTTCAAGGGGAGATCACCATGTCGAAGGAACAAGAGAATAAAGCCATCGTAGGTCGTTGGTTCACCGAGTTCTGGGGTGCCACCTGCAATCTCAGCATTGTCGACGAGCTGGCCGCTCCAGACATGCTTCTGCAGTATTCGCTGCACGAACCGCGTCGCGGCCGTGCGGACATCAAGGCGTTCATGACCGGTTTCCGCGAAGCGTTCCCGGACCTCAAGTTCTGGGGTGCCGCAGCGCTCATCGCTGAAGGCGATTATGTGGTCGGTCGCTGGGAAGGCGGCGGTACACACACTGGTCCCGCGTTTTCTGACTTTCTGGCCGGAACTTTGCCGGCGGCAACAAGCCGCAAGATGCACTTCACCGGAACATCGGTATTGCGGATCGCGAACGGCAAGATTGCGGAAGAAATCGGTCTCGACGATGGCGTCACCGCGCTTCAGCAACTGGGCCTTATCCGTTCGGTCTAGCCCGGGAGGCGGACCGCTACCGTGCTAACAAGCGGCAGCGGTCCGCTGCAACGAAGTTTCGACTTCAGAAACAACACAAGGCAAACCACGAACGACCGAATTGCCGCATCACCGGGCCTCTGCTGGCAAAATTCGATTTCGACGCTTTTGTAAGTTTGGAGAAAATTCAGGGCGCTATCTTGAATTCAATTAATTAGATTGTTAAGGGCACCCCCGCTGGAGTGCACCGGACCCGCTGATTTCGTGGTGCAAAGCAGGCGCTGCGCCACAGCCTGTTCGCTCGCCGAGCGCCACATCAAGACGATTGTTTTCAATCGGTTGGAGTTCGTCTGTAAGGAGCTGGGGCCGGGCGGACGAACTTGGCAAGAATCCCTATATAAAGGATAGAAAAAACGCTCCTACCCTTTTATTTTGATCGCCAAGTAGGTGAATTTCCAACCACCTTTAACCACAAGTTGGTGCGGCACTTTGGCCGGACAGACGACATCCCCGTCGTTGGTTCTTGTCGGGTTGCTCGCTCGAGCGTGCCGCCGCGCCCTCGTTTTGCTTAGCGAAGAAATGCGGATGCACATCACCGCAGCGGCGCTTGGCCAGGCGGGTCGCCGGTATTCCGTTTCCCTACACAGACACTCGTGAGATCGCTGTTCACGTCGATGTTGTGAACAATCGTCAGGACTACAGGAGCGGGGGAAAAAAAGCGTCAAGGTAATTCACGGCACACACTAAAACGTTTTAATATTTGAAAAGCACACACTAAAACGTTTTAATATTTGAAAAACCGCAAAGCATCGTGCTCGCGGCAAAGCCTGCGGAGGGGTCGCCGGGCCCGGGAGCAAATCACCAGTCCAGCCGTGGCAGTGCGGTCCAGGCGAAGACATTGTGCTGCGAACAATGCCCTACGATCCGAGTTTGAAGACGCGTTCCATCGGAAGCCACTTTTCACCCGGCTGGGCTTCAGGCATGGCTCGCTGGAACTTCCACATCAATTTTTCCCACTCCTGGACCTTGGGGTCGTTGCGGTCGGCCTCCGCTTTGGCGGCAAAGGAAAAGGTTTCGTCTACTTCCATGATCATGAACATGCGCGTGCCGAGCAGGTAGATTTCCATGTCTTCAATGCCGGAATCGCGAATGCTTTTCGTGATTTCTGGCCATACCTGCTCGTGATAGCGCCGGTATTCGGCAATAAGGACTGGATCATTTTTCAGGTCAAGGGTCAGACAGTAGCGTCGCGTCATATAACCTCAAGCGTTGATCGTTCGCGGTTCCTGCGGAGAATCCGTGCTGGTGGACTTGTAGCCCTGCAAACCGAAATAGAGGACAAAAGCGTAGCAAACCAGAGGAACGCTGAATGCCCGCTGCATGTTCGTGGCATCGGAGATGTAGCCCATAATTCCAGGAAAGAAAGCGCCGCCGATAATCGCCATAACCAGAAAAGAAGAGCCGATTTTTGTGTAGCCACCAAGATTGCGGATACCAAGGGCAAAAATGGTGGGAAACATGATGGAGTGGAAGAACCCGAGCAACACAACGGCCCAGATAGAAACAGCACTGGAAAAAGAAATGGCCACGCAGGTGCACACCAGAGCGCCGGCGGCGAACACGGAGAGCAATCGGGGAGCAGGTATCCGCTTCATGATGGCGGAGCCGAGGAATCGGCCGATCACGAACCCCAGTAAATGAAATTTCAGATAGTTGGCAGCGGATTTGGAGGAGAGCCCCGGCTGAATGTGCTGGGCGAAGCGAATGACGAAGCTGGCGACGCCCACCTGCGCGCCGACGTAGAAAAACTGGGCGATGGTCCCGCGGACGAGCTGCGGGTGAGCGAGTGCGCCGCTGATTCCTTTTCTCGACGCCGCCGAATCGTAGCCGTCGCCTGGTTCGTGGATTTCCGGCAGATTTGTGAAGTAAATCATCACCGCGACAAGGACGAAGATTCCGGCAATGACCAGATAAGGAGCTTTGACCGTGTGCGCTTCGGCCACACGGAAAGCCTGTAGCTGTTCTGCCGTCATCGCCGGTATTTGCGCGAGAGAGAATTCATTGGCCGTCAGGATAAACCTGGCGCCCAAGACCGGTGTGATCAATGCTCCTACCGCATTGAACGATTGCGCAAGATTGAGCCGGCGGGCGGCGCTTTCAGCAGGGCCAAGTACGGTCACGTAGGGATTTGCCGCCACTTCCAAAAAGCTCTGGCCACACGCCATCACAAACAGAGCCACGAGAAAATAGAGATAGACGCTGGCAGAAGCCGCCGGAACAAACAGCAGCGCGCCGGAAGCGCACAGGAATAAACCGGCGAGAATACCTCTTTTGTAGCCGATGCGCCCCATAAGCCAGCCGGCGGGAAGCGCCGCCAGGCAATAACCTCCGAAAAAAGCGATCTGAATGAGCGATGACTGAAAATCGGTAAGAACAAAGATTTTCTTAAAGTGCGGTATCAGAACGTCGTTCAGGTTGACACCGATGGCCCACAGGAAGAAAAGACTCGTGATAAGCACCATGGGAACGAGATATTTCCGCTCGGTCACGGGAATGCTCTGGTTGAGCTCGGGCGGAGCGGGTTGCTCGACAGTCATTCGATTCTCCCTTTAGCTGAGCGCGCGATCGAGATGGACATAGCCGCCATCGACAAATAGATGTTGCCCGGTAGTATGCGTAGCTTTGCCGGAGATGAGAAAAACAACCGTGCTGGCGATTTCTTCAGCCGTGGTCATGCGGTGGCCAAGCGGAATTTTGGCGTTGATGGATTTCAGTTTTTCCTCGGGATTGGAAAATGAGTCGAGCCACTGCCGATAAAGAGGGGTCATCACCTCTGCCGGAACGACGGCATTGACGCGGACCCCGCACGGAGCAAGCTCGGCTGCCCATTCTCGGGTGAGGCCGAGGATTGCGCCTTTTGCGGCCACGTAGCCCGAGGTGCCACCCTGCCCGGTAACCGCTGTTTTTGAAGCGATATTTACAATTGAACCGCCCGCTTGCTTGAGTGCGGGCAACGCAAAATGGGCAAGATTGTAGTAGTGGAAAAGATTCCGCTCAAGCGAGCGGACGAATTGCTCCGGATTGCCATTTTCCAAGCCTACGCCGTCGTTTACGCCGGCGTTGTTGACCAGAGCGTCGAGGCGCTTGGTTCGTTTGAGGATTTGCCGGACGGCGTCCTCGCAATTCACCGGGCTGCCGAGTTCGGTGACATGAACATGACTCGGCATTCCTTTGGCCCGGAGTTCGGAGTGCAGAGCGTTTGCCGCTTCCGCATCGCGATCGAGAATGACCGGGACAGCAGATTCCTCGGCGAGGGCGCGAACAATCGCGGCCCCAATTCCCTTGGCGCCGCCGGTAACGAGAACGACCTTGTCATTCAGCTGTAAATTCATAATGGGGAAACCTTTCGTTCGTAGAAACGGTGAGCGTTCAAACCGAATACCTCGTCCCTGTCTCGGCCCGAGAATCCTTTCATGTAATTTGCCACGATCGCTTTGACGCTGGCATAGCTTCCGGCCAGAAGACAAACGGGCCAATCGGAACCGAACATAAGACGATGAGTGCCAAACGCGGCAAAAGCAACATCCAGGTACGGCGTAAAGTCAGAGAATTTCCAGTCCTTGCCTGCCGCTTCGGTCACGAGGCCGGACACTTTGCAATAGACGTTGGGGAGTTCGGCTAGCGCCTTGATTTGTGCAGCCCACTCGCGGATATCTTCGGATTTAATCGCCGGCTTTGCCATATGGTCTAACACAAACTTTTGCTGCCCAAACTTCCGCGCAAACTCGACGGCGACCGGAAGCTGTCGCGGATAGATCAAGATATCGTAGGTAAAGCCAAAGCCGGAGAGCAGCGCGATGCCGCGGAGAAAATCCTCTTCGAGAAGAAACTTGTCGTTACGCTCAGACTGCACAATGTGGCGAAAGCCGCTGAGCTTGGGGAAGCGGGAAAAATATTGCAGGCGGTCTCGCAGTCCCGCGGAACGAAGGTCCACCCAGCCTACCACGCCGGCAATCGTTGGATCTTGCGCCGCCAGAGCGAGCAGAAATTCGGTTTCCGCTTCCGACTGATCCGCCTGGACTGCAATCGAAGCTTCGATGTCATTCAAGCGAAGCTCCTCTGAGAATTCCGCGGGGAGAAAATTGCGGCGCAATAAGGACATTTCCGGTGTGATCCAGGTGTCCCGCTCGGGAACGTACCGCCAAAAGTGCTGGTGCGCATCGATTCTCATGCCATTGTTTTCAGGAGAGGGATACGTCTCTCACCCCCGCAAGCTGAAGTACCCGCCATCGATCGGATAGTCGGTTCCGGTTATGAATGCGGCTTCATCAGAACACAGGTAGAGCGCGAGATCGGCAACTTCTTTGGGATCCGCCATGCGTCCGAGCGGCTGTGCTTTGGCCAGCACTCCGTAGATTTCCTCTTCACGACCGGGGTAGTTTTTCTTCACAAAGCCATCGACAAAGGGTGTGTGAACTCGCGCAGGAGAAATGCAGTTGCAGCGGATTTTGCTCGAAAGATAGTCCTTCGCAATCGAATAGGTCATGGCGCGGACGGCCCCCTTGCTCATGGAGTAGGCGAAGCGATCCGCCAAGCCTGCCGAAGCCGCGATCGAGGCCATGTTCAGAATGACGCCTCCGGTTTTCTTCATTTCCTTGATGGCCGCCTGCGAACAGTAGAAAACACTTTTCACATTGACCTGAAAGATCCGGTCGAAGTCGCCGTCGGCCGTGTTCTCCAGGTTTCCGACATTGGCGACGCCGGCATTGTTCACAAGAATCGATACCAGCCCCCGCTGAAAAACGTTTTGGAACGCCCCCTGGACGCTGGACTGGCTCGAGACATCACAGTGATACGCAAATGCCTGACCACCAGACCCATTGATGGCCACCGCTGCGGCGTCCCCTTGTTCTCCGTGAACATCCAGAATGTGGACAATTGCCCCATTCTCGGCAAGAACTTCAGCGATTGCGCGGCCGATTCCTCCAGCACCGCCGGTAATAACTGCATGCTTGCCGTCGAGGCGAAACCTCTTTCGCTTCGTGTCTTGGACTGTCACAGGAATACGCCTCTTTTCCAGGGAATCAGATCGTCTTGAGACAGAATTTCCGCCTACATGCGCACATCTCCGGTGGCAACCCGGAGAACGAAGTCGAGAATAGCATCCCCCGTACGGCAGATCGAGAACGTTGGAAAGTCGATGGCCGGTGCTACGGGGTTGTGTGAGCAAATCATAGCCCCGGGCCCCAGGTGACCGCGATGTGCGGGCCGATGCTCCATTCGTCCTGCCTACCTGAAATTCTCAAAGCAGGCGCTATACGCGACTTGATGCGAGCTTTCATTGAGTGTATACAGAATGGAACAATTTCAAGACTCAAACGGAATGCGTTCGCTGGCCAGGAAGGGCAAGACTCCGGAAGAAATGAGCTGAGAATGAAATTCTCTTATTGTTTTGTGATGGGGGCGATTCTAGCAGGCTGCCAGGCCAAGCAGGGACCGCCGCCCATGCCGCCGCCGGATGTGATCGTTGCAACCGCAGTACAACGGGATCTTCCGATTTATGTGGAAGCCATCGGACAGACTCGGGGCTCCAAAGAAGTCCAGATCTTCCCTCGTATTTCCGGTTTTCTCCAATCGCAAGACTACAAGGATGGCTCGCTCGTGAAAGCAGGGCAGCTTCTCTACACCGTAGATCCGCGTCCGTACGTGGCGACTCTCGCGCAGGCGAACGGCCAGTTGGCGCAGGCCGAAGCGCAATTGCAGCAGGCCAAGAACGACGTTGAGCGATACGCCCCACTGGCTGCCGAAGACGCGATTAGCCGCCAACAGCTGGATAATGCGACGACGAGCGAACAGGCTGCCGCGGCGTCCGTGGAATCGGCGAAAGCGAACGTTGAATCAGCGAAAATTAATCTGAATTACACCAAAGTGTATTCACCAGTCAGTGGACTTGCTGGATTTACGGTCACACAGGTAGGGAGCCTGGTCGGGACCGGACAATCCGGCCCGCTCACGACGGTGTCTACCATTAATCCATTCTGGGTTCGCTTCACGGTTTCTGAGCGAGAGTATCTGGAATATCGCAAACGCGTTCCCGACGAAGTGGTGGCGCAGAATTCCAAGCCGGACATTTCAATTACCTTGGCGGATGGACGTAAATATCCGTTTCCGGGCCGACTTCAGGGAGTAGAAGGTCAGATTGACCCCGGTACCGGGTCGCTTACGCTGCAAGCCGAATTTCCCAATCCCAATAGCATTGTCCGGCCAGGACAATACGCCCGGGTTCGGATCCAGTCGCAGGTTCGTTCCGGAGCGGTGTTGATTCCACAGCGCGCTTTGCAGGAAGTGCAGGGTGCCTACAACGTCGTGGTGGTTGGAAGCGACAACAAGGCGGAGGTGAGAACCATCGAACCGGGAGCTCAGTACCAAAGTTTCATAATCGTCGAGAGCGGAATAAAACCGGGCGAGAAAGTTGTCGTCGAAGGGTTACAGAAAGTTCGCAGCGGGGCGACGGTGACCGTGAAAGCGGAAACCCCCAAAGAGCAAATCGATCAGCCGGGAGCCGCGTCCCACCCCTAAGCTAGTCGCGGCAGGACAGACAGAACAATGTCAAAGTTTTTCATAAACCGGCCCATCGTCGCACTGGTGATTTCGATCTTAATGGTCATTGTCGGGGCCGTTACGATTGTGAAGCTGCCGGTTGCCCAATACCCGAACATTGTTCCGCCGGAAATCCGGCTGACGGCCATCTACACCGGAGCCGACGCTCTGACAATTGAACAGTCGGTGGCGGCTCCGATTGAGCAGCAAATGAATGGCGTCGACAACATGCTGTACATGACGTCGACCAATGCAAACGATGGAACGATGAACATGGCCATCGATTTTGCCGTGGGTTCCGACGTCAACATCGACCAAGTCAATGTACAGAACCGGTTGGCTCAGGCTTCTCCGAACCTGCCGAACGCTGTCAGTCAATACGGAATTACCGTGCAGAAGTCCACTGGATTGCCGGTCGTTGTAGTGTCGCTATTTTCTCCGCAAGGCACGTTCGACAGCCATTTTCTCGGAAATTTCGGAGTGATCAATCTCAACGATGAACTATTGAGAATCCCGGGAGTCGGACAAGTTGTCAACTACGGGACCAGCGACTACGCAACGCGAATCTGGGTGCAACCCGACAAGCTGGCAAAACTGAAGCTGACAGTTTCCGACCTGGTAGGAGCGATCCAGCAGCAGAGCAACGTCAATCCAGCGGGGAAAATCGGAGACGAACCGGCGCTCAAGGGCCAGGAGATGACCTTTACCGTGCGTGCGCAGGGTCGGCTGGTGAAGCCGGCGGAGTTTGGTTCGATTATTGTTCGCGCGAGTCCGGAGGGCGGAATCATACGGCTTTCCGATGTTGCGCGAATCGAACTGGGAACACTTAACTATTCCTCGATCGGACGTTTCGACGGCAAGCCGGCAGCAAACATTGGAGTTTTCCAGACACCAGGGTCCAACGCGCTTGACGTCTCACATGCCGTTCGCGAGCGGATGAAGCAGCTTAAAGAACGTTTCCCGAATGACGTGGACTACACGATATCTCTCGACACCACGCTTCCCGTTTCAGAAGGCATCAAAGAAATTCTGATCACCTTGCTCGAAGCGATTGCGCTTGTCATTGTGGTCGTGTTTATTTTTCTGCAGAATTGGCGCGCGACAATCATTCCGCTGTTTGCAGTTCCGGTATCGCTGGTCGGAACTTTCATGATCTTTCCGTTGCTTGGATTTTCCATCAATACTCTTTCCTTGTTCGGGCTGGTTCTGGCAATCGGTCTCGTTGTTGACGATGCCATTGTGGTGGTGGAAGCGGTCGAGCGGCACATTGAAGAAGGCAAGGCCCCCAAGGAAGCAGCACTGAAAGCGATGGAGGAAGTATCCGCCCCGGTTATTGGAATCGCCCTGATTCTTTCCGCTGTTTTTGTGCCGATCGCTTTTACAGGCGGAATCCAGGGGCTCTTGAACCAGCAGTTCGCCGTCACCATCGCAGTGTCCGTGCTGCTTTCCGCATTCAACGCACTAAGCCTAAGCCCGGCTCTGGCGGCGCTGCTGCTAAAGCCGAAGTCGAAAACTGGAGGTCTACTGTCGAAGTTTTTTGCCGGATTCAATCGCGGATTTGAAAAGACCACAAATGGATACGTGCGACTCAGCGCCGTATTGATTCGCCGTTTGCTGCTCACCGGGGCGGCCCTCCTGGGCGTAATCATTGCTTCCGGTTTGCTGGGAAAGCGGCTGCCAACCAGCTTTCTCCCGGCCGAAGACCAGGGCTTTCTACTCGTACAGGCGCAACTTCCCGATGCGGCGTCGCTGCAGAGAACCGATGCCGTCACGCGACGCATGGAAGAAATTATCAAGAAGGCGCCGGGAGTCCAGCACTACGTGACGATTTCAGGATTCAGCCTGCTTAGCGGCACGAACTCATCGTATAGCGCGTTTTTCTTCGTGCCACTTAAACCGTGGGATGAGCGGAAGTCAAAAGCCGAGTCCGCCGAGGGAATTGTTCAGTACTTAAATGGAGCCTTTGCGAAACAAATTCCAGAAGCGATTGCCTTCGGATTTCTGCCTCCCGCCATACCGGGTCTGGGGAATTCGGGCGGTTTTACCTTCATGCTGCAGGACCGCAGCGGCGGCAGCGTCGAACTGCTGGCTTCCAACCTGGATAAATTTCTGGCGGCGGCGCGCAAGCGTCCTGAACTCGCCGGCGTGAATACGGTCTGGCGGCCCGCTGTTCCGCAGTATTTCGTCGACGTCGATACGGCTAAAACCCTGAAACAAGGCGTCGCTCCGGGTGACTTATACGTGACCTTGCAAGCATTTCTCGGCGGAGCCTTCGTCAATCAATTCAATCGGTTCGGGCGGCAGTGGAGAGTTTATATCGAAGCCGAGCCGCAGTATCGCTCGAAGCCCGACGATATCGGCCAGTATTACGTGCGGAACACCAAAAACGACATGGTGTCGCTGGACACGCTGGTAACCTTAAGGAAAATCGGCGGGCCGGAATTTACGCAACGATTCAATTTATTTCGATCCGTTCAGATAATTGGTGGGGCCGCGCCCGGATTTAGTTCCGGACAAGCCATGGCGGCGCTCGAGGACGTAGCGAAACAGGTTCTGCCGCCCGAGCTGGGATATGACTGGAGTGGTCTGTCGTATCAAGAAAAAAAGGCGACCGGGTCGGCTGGACCGATTTTTGCATTGTCGATCGTGTTTGTGTTTTTAATTCTGGCAGCACTTTACAGTAGCTGGTCGCTGCCCTTCAGTGTGCTGCTCACGACGCCGGTTGCCGTGCTCGGAGCGATGATTGGGCTGCTGGTCCGCGACTACGATTTGGACGTGTATGCACAAATCGGGCTAATCATGCTTGTCGGACTGGCGGCCAAGAATGCGATCCTGATTGTTGAGTTCGCAAAAGATGAATACGAAAAGGGCCTGTCGCTTACCGACGCCGCACTAAAGGGAGCGCGCCTACGGCTCCGTCCAATTCTGATGACGTCGTTTGCATTCATACTGGGGACCGTGCCGCTGGCAATTGCCAGCGGGGCCGGATCGGCGTCACGACAGATTCTGGGAACGGTGGTCATTGCGGGAATGTTGCTCGCTACCATATTCGGAGTTTTCCTGGTGCCGGCACTTTTCGTTGCAGTCGAACGGCTTGCAAACCGTGGTGGCGAACGACCGGAAGAACCGCGGCCTGATAGCACCCTGCCGGCGGAAGGGCGCAGCTGATGCGCCCTCTTGTCAGTTTTTTGCTGCTCCCGGTCTTTGCAGCCGGTTGCGCCGTGGGGCCGAAATACCAGCGTCCGAAAACGGTACCCCCGGCTAACTTTCGCTTGCTTCAGGAGCCGACAGCGTCTTCCATCGCCGACCAGGCGTGGTGGCAACTCTTTCAGGATGAAGAGTTGCAGAAGCTGATTCGAACGGCACTCCAGAATAACTACGACCTCAGAATCGCTGCGGTTCGTGTGGAACAGGCGCGGGCGACAGCGCGCATCAGCGCGGCTCCGCTGTATCCGCAAGTGGATATCAACGGAGCACTGAGCAGAGATAAGACCGCGGGATTCCCGCCGATCGTGTCCGCGTCGCTGGCGCCGCAATTGTCCTGGGAAATCGATTTTTGGGGACGGCTGAGAAGCGAGCGCGCCGCAGGACGATACGATCTCCTGGCCACCGAAGAGGGGCGACAGGGAGTTGTGACAGGGCTGGTCGCCGAGGTGGCCCAGAATTATTTCCTGCTGCGAGAGCTCGATCTGCAACTACAGATCGCTCATGACACAGTTGGAACCCGGAAAAGTACGCTCGATTTATTCAACAAACTGAAGCTTGCAGGCGTAAATTCGGGATTGGACATTGCGCAGGCCGAAGCGGACTACGCGGCTGCCGAAGCCGTGGTTCCAGACCTTGAGCGGCAAATTGTCCAGGAAGAAAACAGTCTGAGACTGCTACTCGGACAGGTGCCTGGCGAGGTGCCTCGAGGAAAACTTTTAACGGATCAATATCTGCCGCCTGAAGTTCCTGCCGGATTGCCGTCCGACCTGCTGGAAAGACGGCCGGATATCCGGCAGGCCGAAGCGTCCCTGCGCGCCGCGAATTCCAGAGTAGGTGTGGCGCGAGCGGATTTCTTTCCCCGCATCAGCCTGACGGGACTGTTTGGCGTTGCCAGCGATCAGTTGACGGGGCTGTCCGGTGGAACCGGAGGGGTTTATTCGGTAGGCGGTGGACTCACGGCGCCCCTGTTTGAAGGCGGGCGAATTCGGGCCGGATACCAGCTTGCGCTGCAGAACTGGGAAGAGTCGAAAGTTAATTACGAAAAATCTGTGCAGACCTCATTCCGCGAAGTAGCTGATGCGCTCGTGCAGTACCAAAAACTTCGTGAACTACGCGTCGTTCAGGAACGGCAGGTGGACGCGCTTTCGCGGTCCTTGCATTTATCAAGCATTCGCTATTCCGGCGGGCTCTCCAGCTATCTGGAGGTACTCGATTCACAGCGCGGGCTCTTTAATGCACAAATCGCGCTGGCCCAGACGCGGGGAGGCCAGCTTCTGGCCCTTGTTGAACTGTATCGAGCCTTAGGCGGTGGTTGGCGCCAATAGGAACAGTTTCAGAGTTTGTCCTTGGCCTCGCGTCGCCGCTCAACGTTTTGGAACCCGAGAATTGCGCCGGTTCACGAACCTAGCATGTTGCGTACGCGGATATCCCGCAGCCACAAACCGGCCCACACCAAGGCACCGAACACGGCGGCAAACATGACGTTAAACCATCCCGCACCGATCCGGACCTGACTCGCGACAGCTCCGCCCATGTAGGCCGTCAGCAAAATTGCGCCCAAAACCGATGTGCGGGGAAAAACATAGAGCAGAGTGCACGCCAGGAGCAGGACGCCGATGCCCACGATGTGGGACTCGGGGTACCCCAACTGTCGTGTGGCTTCGACGACGACCGCCGGCTTGAAAAGTTTCAATACGCCGTCGAACAGAAAAAAAAGCACCGCGAGTCCGCTTACGGCGCGGCCAGTCCAAACGAGCTTTTTCGAGATCAGGGGATTGCTATGGACGGGGGTCCCAACCGGAACTGTTTTGCTGGTCATTTGCCGGCCTGCTTTCCCAAAAGAAGCCCGGTAACGTTGCCGGCCGTGTCGGCGAACAGCGCCAGCTTGGGGCCTCCCGGCACTTCGGTTGGCGGTAGAATCGTCTTGCCGCCCAGCGTTTCCACTCGATCGAGCGTCGCTTGCAGGTCGTCGACTTGGGCGTAGATAGAAACACGCTTGCGGCCATCGTTTGCAGTACCCACGCCGCCATTGATGCCTTGCGGTCCGCCGGCCGTATCAACTATTCCGTACTTCATCGGGTTATTGCTGTTGATCTTCCACCCGAAAAGCTCGCTGTAGAACCTCTCCAGCTGGTTCCCTTCTCCGCCTATGATTTCAAAATGGACAACGGGTGCTCCCATGAATCGTCTCTCCCTTCGTCTGTGGCCGCCCTGAATCGGCGCGGTTCACGCGCCGGCCGTGGGCGTTCCAGTGCAGGCAGGACTATAGGTTCATCGCGGAGGTTCGGTCTTGTATAAAAACGACAATTGCCTGTCGCCCTGGATGATCTTTGCAGGCGTCTGTCCGATGAGGTATTTGAGCGATCGAGTCAGGTGGGCTTGATCGAAATAGCCAGCCAGATGGACGGCGTCGAGGATCGAAGCGTCCTCCATCAGCAAGTTCGCTGCATATCGTGCGCGTTCGATTTGACGAAAAGTGGCGTAGGTTATGCCCGTGGCTTGCAAGAAATGTCGTTGTGTGGATCGCACAGACTGTGCCTGTGATTCGCCGGACAGTGTGGCCTCGACGGCCGGTTCACGCGAAATGACGCCAGTCTGGGCGAGCCGCTTGATAAATGTTTCCGCGTTGTCAAAATTTGGATATTGCCACGTTGGATATTGCCACGCAGAACCGTTCAGCCAGAAAGAACGACTCGTCGCACCCGGCAAGGTCACATCGTTCTGATCGCGAAGACTTGCGGGCAGGAATCGCGGCATGAAAGTGCCCAGTTTGAAGCGAATGCCAAGCCACTCACCTTCGGCGGGGCAGTCGACGGTCGTTGCCTTGGTCTCCGGTCCGCGCAGCGTGATGAAGATCTTGCCCCGCAGTCGCGTGACAGCCATCTCAAAGTGACTCGCCGCAACCGAAAGAAACGCGCTCCCGCGCTCGCTGTGGCAACGCCAGATCTTTTCAACAAACGGAGAGTCTGACGCCCGGTCCTCGAAGACAATGAACTTGCCCTTGCCTTCCGCTGTTTGGGTTCGCGCAGGTCCTGTCATCCCCTGGGTCCTCCGGTCCAGCTTGCAAATTCTGTAGCGGACAGATATGTTACACCGATTTTCAAAACATCGAATTAACATCGTGTGCGGACGCTGTCCAATCCGCGACGCTTTTGATCGACATGCGAGCGACAAAGAAACTTCAATACTTGCACGTTCTGGGAAAGTCCATTACGCTGGCTCAGTCCTTGGCGGTGTTTCCCGCCCACCCGCAAATTGATTGTTCCAGATTTGACTTCAAATTCTTGTCAGCGAAGGATGAAGTATGACGCGCAAAAACATTTGGCCGATACTTGCCGTGGCAATCGCACTGAGTTTGCCGTTGGCTGCCTGCAAGGATGTAAAATCTCAGCAAGAGAACGAACAATTGAAATCCCAGGTAGCGGAGCTTCAGAAAGAGAACGGGCAGCTGGGAAACGATCTTGAAGCGATGACTGCCGCCCGCGACGCGTTGACAAAAGACAACGAGAAACTTAAGGCAGAGATGAAGGGCCGGAAAACGAAACACACAGGAAAGAAAGCTGTGAGTCGAAAGCATCGCCGGAGCTAAAGCCCTCGACAATCGCTTGAACTTATCCCGTGGAAAGCGCCAGCCCGGTGGCGCAATCGAGCGGCATTGCCAATCACGGAAAGTCTGCCGTCGCCAGATCGTTTGTGTCGCGACCGGTCTATGGGAATAACCGGCAGACTTCACGCTCCTGAGCCAGTGATCCGAATCAACTCACGGAGGGGTCGCGTGCATCGCCCGCTGGCCGCCTCAAGCCCTTCATCGGAGAAGACCGGACCGTGGGAAAACGAATTGGGGATTTTTTTCGCTCAGATGTGGGTGTACTAACCCTCATCGCTGCGGCGCGTTTGCTCCTGCACATCGCAACGAATAGCCATTATGGATTTCATCGGGATGAACTGCAGACTCTCGACGACGCGCGCCATCTCGACTGGGGTTTTGTAGCCTACCCGCCCGTTACCCCTCTGATCGGCCGTCTGGAGTTGTTCCTGTTCGGGACTTCACTCGTTGGGTTTCGACTTTTTGCGGCGGTGGCCGTGAGCTCGGTCATGGTGCTGTGCGGGGTGATGGCCAAAGAACTCGGCGGGAAACGCCACATTCAACTACTCGCTGCCTTATCCGCCGGAATCGCTCCGATGTCTTTGGTCCAAGGCGCGGTATTCCAATACGTTTCGTTCGACTATCTGTGGGGTGCCACGGTTACCTATCTCCTGGTTCGACTGTTGAACTCAGACGATCCGCGGTGGTGGGTGCCGATTGGCGGAATTTTGGGTCTCGGCATGCAGACGCGCTACACCATTGGCGTTCTCGCTCTCGGTATCGTCGGTGCAGTGCTGCTTACGCCGGCGCGGCGCCACCTTCGCAGCGGATGGCTCTGGGTGGGCGTTAGCGCTTCGATTGTCGTCTTTCTACCGAACCTGATATGGCAGGCGCGACATCAGTTCATCTCCTTGGAATTTCTGTCGTATCTGCACACACGCGACCTGCGTCTCGGCCGGTACCAGGGATTCTTTCGAGAACAACTTCTGATCTGCGTAAACCTGGCAACCGCCCCGGTGACTCTCCTCGGCTTGTGGTTCTATTTTGTTTCCGAGCAGGGCCGGCGCTACCGTTTGCTGGGTTGGACATTTGTTATCAGTTTTGTGTTATTTGCGTTGCGTGGGTCGCGCTCCTACTACACAGCGCCGCTGTATCCGATGTTGATTGCCGGGGGCAGCGTTCTGTTCGGAATCTTGGTGAGTAGGCTGCGTCCTCGGTGGTTGCGCCTCGCATACGGCGTGCAATGGTCGGGGATTGTTCTCGGAGGAGTCGCTTTTGTGATCCTGGTGATGCCCGTTGCTCCGGTCGGCTCCTCTGTCTGGAGCGTCACCAGCAAAATGCACGATCAATTCCGGGAGGAGATCGGTTGGCAAGACTTGGGGCGCGCAGTCGCCGGGGTGTATCACTCATTGTCCGCCGAAGAACGCGAGCGCACGGGGATTCTCACGGGAAATTATGGAGAGGCGGGCGCCCTGAACTTATACGGTCCTTCACTCGGTCTGCCTCGCGCCATGGGCCTGACAAATTCATTTTGGTACCGCGGATATGACCCGCGACTGCCGCAAACGGTGATCGTTACCGGCTTCGACCTGGACGAAGCCGGAGAATTGTTCGAGAGCTGCGCTATAGCCGCGAAAAATGCCAATTCATTTGGTGTCAAAAACGAAGAGTCGGGCGATCACCCTGACATCCTGCTTTGCAGGAACTTGCGCCTACCTTGGCCGGTTTATTGGGAACGCTCTCGCCGCTTCGGGTGAGTTCTCCGCTCCTGCGGATCGCCATTCTGTTTGGGAAGTTTCTGCTCGTCGCCGGAGTGTTCCAATCCCAACAAAAGGCGGCGCAGCAGCGACGCGAGGAGCGAGCACTCCTGTCTAGAGAGATGCCGCAGCAGCCTGTGCTCATTCTCAATATGAGCGGCCACCGCTTCGTTGATTTTCGCTAGTCCTGCGGCCGTGAGCTTTATCCGTACTCCGCGACGGTCGTTTGGATCGGGTTTTCGCTGTACCAAACCGACCTTCACTAGTTCGTCGCCCCGGTGCGTGATCGCGCCGGAACTGAGCATCAGGCTGCTGAAAAGTTGTGTTGGCGTAAGTTCGTATGGGTATCCAGAACGGCGCAATGTGGCGAGTACGTCGAAACTCCACTGCTCCAGGCCGAACTGCCGGAAAACAGGCGAGAGACGAGCGGCAACTCTTTTTTCGATGCGCGAAATCCTGCCAACAATCGCTACCGGCGAGGTATCGAGATCGGGGCGCTCACAGGCCCACTGCCGAATGATTTTATCAACGCCATCAGAGGCGGCAGGCTTTCCTATCTTGATGGAATTTCTTTTGACCATAACAAACTCTCCAAACAGACCAGCCGATTATATAGCAACATTAAGTATCTTCATGTTAAGATACTTTAACGGGCCCGCGAAAATGAAAGCCGGGAAAATCCGTTCGGGCCAAAAGGAGACGGAAATGAAACGCCGCCACTTCATTCAAGTCGCCGCCAGCAGCACCGTAACTGCCAGCATGGGAGTTTCAGCTCGCGCTATGCCCTCTACGACTGCGAAACCGCCGGTCATGGAATTGCGAGTCGCCCTGACCACTGAGGCCTTTGACCGGCTAGCGAGTTTTTATCGCATCGGGCTGGGGCTCGAGCCCGCCAAAGTGTGGCCTGAAGACCAAGGCCGGGCACTGGTCCTTGATATGGGCAAGGCTACCCTTGAAGTGTTTGACGAAAAGCAGGCCCAGACGATCGACCAGATTGAAGTCGGACGCAGACTGAGCGGGCAGATTCGTTTTGCACTACAGGTACCCGATCTCGATGCCGCCATAAAACGGCTGCTGATACACGGAGCGACGATGGTCCACCCCCCCGTCGTCGCTCCGTGGGGCGACAAAACCGTTCGATTCCAAGACCCGGATGGCCTGCAAATCACGCTCTATCAATCCTTGAGTCCAGCCTGATTCGGTTTCGCGCAGGCCGCGCTACCTGAGCAGCAAGCGATCTTGCAGGATTGCCGGCAACTCGGAATGATTCGAGCGGGTATGCCATCTGGTCCTACAAGCACGTCCTGAGTTTGCGGATACTCTCATGCATTTTTACCCTCATGAATTTGTTGTGTGCTAGCGCCACCATATCCGAGAATCAGGCCGCCCCTCGTCGCTGGTGTTAGGTAGCAACTGGACAAAGGGATTGCCGAAATGCCTTTCCGGGCGGCCTTCCTAGCGACCGCCACGTCACTTGTGCCAGGTGGCAGCAGTCCGACAAGATGCATCCCTGCTTCAGCGCCAATCACCTCGAGGCTGTCTCCCATGTGGATTTGGATCGCATGTACGAGCGCCCGTCGCCGGTCCAGGTAGAGCATTCGCATCCGACGGATATGGCGAGCGAAGTGTCCCTCTCGGATGAAATCGGTCAACACCGCCTGATAGAGAGTCGAGGAAAAGATGTCGGCGGCATCCCGAGCGGCGGAGTAAGCAGGAACCAAATCCTTGGGAACAACCACATACCCCAGGCGCAAAGCCGGAAACATGACCTTGCTGAACGTACCGATATAGATGACCCTCCCATCCGCGTCCAAGCCTTGCAGCGAAGCGATCGGGTGGCTTCCAAATCTGTACTCGCTGTCATAGTCGTCTTCAATGATCCAGGCACCGGACCGTACTGCCCAGTTGAGGAGAAGCATACGGCGTGTGGCACTCATGGTCATGCCCATAGGATATTGGTGTGATGGTGTGACATAGGCAGCGCGTGCGCCGCGCCCTCGACGGGTGATCTGTGCTACGTTCATGCCGTCGTGATCCAACTGAACCGGAACGAGTTCAGCCCCGACTGTCATGAAAGCCTGGCGTGCGCCGTGATAGCCCGGCTCTTCGATCCATACCCGATCTTTGCGATCCAGAAGGACCTGTGCGGAAATCTGCAAGGCCTGCTGCGACCCCGTTGTTACCAGAATCTGCGACGGCTCGCATCGCACCCCGCGGACTGCGCCCAGATACTCGGCGATGGCTTCGCGGAAGGGCAGATAACCCATGGCACCGCCATAAGCCATGATGCCTCTTGGCGGCCGTCGCGCATGGCGAGCCACCAGTTTCGACCAGACGCCGATGGGAAAGTGGTCGAGTGCAGGCAGGCTTACGCGAAATGCCCCGAGGTTGTCGAGCCACGATTGCGCCGGCAGCTGCGTCAAGGCCAGGCCACGACGTGACAGCCGGCGCGGACCTTGCTTCCCAACGATTTCGTGAAGCCCTTTCTGGGCCTTCACGACCGGGGGACTCGCCGTGTCATCCGGAATCGATCGAGCCACGCACGTGCCAGCTCCAGGGAAAGTCTCCAGGTAACCTTCGGCAAACAGTTGCTCGAAAGCGCCCAACACGGGCATGCGGGAAATGCCTAGCTCGGCGGCGAGGTTTCTGGTTGACGGGAGCCGTTGCCCGGGCCGCAATTGGCCGGCGGTGATTGCTCGCCGGAACCAGTCATACAACTGCCGGTATATAGGAATTCTCTCGCGATCCTGAAGCGCAATCGGAGGGAGGTAGCTGGTCGGAGTCCGTTTCATGTGGGATGGCTATGAAGTGGCATATCGTATCACAGCAAAGTGGTTATTGTGATAAACCACTGCCCGGGTTAGTTTTTCTGCGACGGCGCATCGGCGATGAACGAGAAAGGGGCAAGTTAATGGGCATCAAAAACATTCGGATCTGTTTCCTGGTGTGCAGCCTGGCTATCACGCTGCAGCCCAGTCAGGGGATCGCGCAGCAGAATTCCGGCGCGTCGAGTTCCGGCGCCAAGCAGGCTCCTGCCGAACGGGATGGGCAACACGATTTTGATTTCGAGTTTGGTTCTTGGAAGATTCACTTGAAGCGGCTCGTTCATCCTCTGACAGGTTCGACGACGTGGGTCGAATTTGACGGCACTTCCGTCACCCGGAAGGTTTGGGATGGCCGCGCCGATCTGGAGGAATTTGAAACCGACAGCTCTGCCGGCGGGCACATCGAAGGGTTGACCCTGCGCCTGTACGATCCGCAAACGCATCAGTGGAGCCTCTATTGGGCCACCAGCAAGAGCGGAACGATGGGTCCTCCCACAATCGGCGCATTCAAGGATGGACGCGGCGAGTTTTACGACACCGAACCATCTGGCCCCAATGGCAGATCCATCCTGGTTCGATTTATCTGGTCGAAAACCAACACCGATTCGCCGCACTTCGAACAGTCGTTCTCAGAAGATGGAGGAAAGACCTGGGAAGTGAACTGGATCACGGATCAGACAAGGGTAAACGATGAATCTGGCAAAGCGCACTGAACCCCGTCGTTTGTCGAACAGGAGATCGCGGGGTTGCATTCAGGTTTGCTCCCTGTGGTGCAGCTTGATTCTCGTCTTGCAGCCTGCGCAAGGACTCGCTTCCCGGAATCCCGAGGGGTCGAGCACTAGCGTTCAACCCGCGGCGGAACGAGACGGGCAACATGATTTTGATTTCGAGATCGGTACTTGGAAAACTCACCTGAGGCGCCTCCTTCATCCCTTAACAGGTTCGACGACGTGGGTCGAATACGAGGGCAAGAGCGTCGTCCGCAAAGTTTGGAATGGCCGCGCCAATCTGGTGGAGCTCGAAGCCGATGGCTCAGCTGGTCACTTTGAAGGTCTGAACCTCCGTCTCTACGATCCGCAATCCCGCCAATGGAGCCTCTATTTTGCAAGCAGCAAGAGTGGCGCCCTGGGCCCGCCTACAATCGGCGAGTTTAGGTCTGGCCGCGGCGAGTTTTTTGACCAAGAAACACTGAATGGCCGAGCTATCCTTGTTCGCTTTGTCGTCTCCGACATCACGCCGGATTCGTGCCGTTTTGAGCAGGCGTTCTCAGGTGATGGGGGCAGAACCTGGGAACTGAATTGGATCGCGACCGACACTCGGCTGCCGGATAAATCTGAGAAAGCGCACTGAACTCCGCCCCCTTCGCGATCAACCTCAAAGAAAAATACACCCTGATTCATTCGGGCAAACATCAAAGCACTAGACATGAGTCGGGAGAGGCGCGGCCGGACCGGTCGGCGGAAACAAGCTCCGTTCATGCCCGCGCGACAAACCAGATTTTCCAAGACCCAAGAAGCAGCGAAAACCAGGAAAGGAGAACGAGTATGGCTACGATCACGACCAAAGACGGAGTCAGCATCTTCTACAAGGATTGGGGCAGCGGCCAGCCCATCGTTTTCTCGCATGGTTGGCCTCTATCGGCCGACGACTGGGACACCCAAATGATGTTCTTTCTAAATCACGGCTATCGCGTCATCGCCCATGACCGGCGAGGTCACGGACGCTCGAGCCAAATCGGCGACGGACACGATATGGATCACTATGCCGATGATCTCGCCGCGCTTACCACGCATCTCAATTTACAGAATGCCATCCATGTTGGCCATTCAACCGGTGGTGGAGAGGTCACGCGTTATATTGCGCGCCACGGCGAAAGTCGTGTTGCAAGGGCGGTCCTCATTAGCTCCGTGCCGCCACTCATGGTAAAGACGCCAGCGAATCCCGGCGGTCTACCGAAAGAAGTATTCGACGGCTTTCAGGCACAGCTTGCCGCCAACCGGTCGCAATTCTATATGGATCTGCCGACTGGACCCTTTTATGGTTACAACCGGGCTGGCGCTAAAGCTTCTGAAGGTGTCATCAAGAATTGGTGGCGCCAGGGCATGATGGGCGGTATCAAGGCGCACTATGATGGCATCGTGGCCTTCTCCCAGACCGACTTTACGGAGGATCTTAAGAAATTCTCGGTGCCAACGCTGGTAATGCATGGCGACGATGACCAGATCGTTCCCTATGCCGACTCCGCCCCGCTGAGCGCCAAGCTGGTGAAGGGCGCAGTACTGAAAACCTACAAGGGTTTCCCGCACGGCATGCCAACGACTGAAGCCGAGACGATCAACGCCGATCTACTAGCTTTCATCCAGGGGAGCCGAGCAGCCTCTGTATGAGCTGCGGCCTCGTTCAGTTTTGCCGGTAGGCCTTGGACTGTTTGCAGAACTTCTGAGACGACGAATTCTGTTCTTCCCCCGGATGGGGAGCAGGTCAGAGCCATGCCTATTGAGCTTGCGGCCACATTGCGAAAATTCCAGGGATTAGAATTTAGTCCGGTTTGGTTTGTCTGGCCTAGTTTCTACGAGTGGCGCTTGATCGTCTTTGCAAGATTAGTCCCGCTCGTTGTGCGCTCGAATTGACAAACCGCAAAACTCGGTCCACACTGCCTATGGCGAACAAAAAGCGAAACTATTTCCCGTCCCCCTGCCTCGCCCAAACGCCATGCACTCGAAATCTGCAGCCCTGCGCCTCCACGTCGAGTCCACTCTTGTCGGACGAATGGCGTCACCCTTCCGTCTCACGCAAAATGAGTTACCCATCACCGTCCCCGCTGGAATTCCTCTGCTCGACCAAGTTACCGGCGGACTCCCCCGTGGCGGACTCACAGAACTCTACGGCCCCGCATCTTCGGGAAAAACTTCCTTTCTGCAGTCGGCGCTCGCCACACGCACACGAACCGCAAGCGCCGAAGTCTGTGCTCTCGTCGATGCGCAGGATTCCTTTGATCCGGCCTGCGCGCAATCCGCAGGCGTTGCACTCAAGCAGTTGCTGTGGATTCGCTGCAGGACTCTCGACAACGCGTTCCGCTCCGTCGATGTTCTTCTAAACGGCGGAGGCTTCGGCATGGTCGCCTTGGACCTCAGCGACACGCCCGCACGACTGGTCCGCCAGATTCCCTTGAACGTGTGGTTCCGGCTGCGGCGAACGATCGAAAATACGTCCACGATTCTCCTCGTGCTGTCACGCGAATCGAATGCCAAGACCTGCGCGTCACTGGTTCTGCGCCTCGAGCGGGAAACCGTCGCGTGGTCTTTGCGCCACAGCTTGAGGGCGTCAGGCATTCTGCACACGCCGGCCTGTCTGCTCGATGGCTGGACAACCGCCACGGAAATCATTCGTTCTAGTTCACGGCGCAGAAAACTCCACTTCCTCAACCAATCCACAATTCCGGAAGACCAAGACCACGTTCGTTTTACTCTTCGGTCGAAGGAAATCCATTCCCATCTTCCGGATCAAGAAAGGGTGAAGGACCCTGGTTGAGCTGACCCAGTTCCCTGCGGGCTTTCGCGAATACCCATGGCGTTTGCAGCGATTTTCGTTCCCAATTTCATCTTTCAGTCTATTGCACGTTCCGAACCCGAACTGCGGATACAACCGGTCGCCATCATCGAGGGATCCCCGCCGACGTACCAGGTGACGGCCTACAACCGGTTGGCCCAAATACTTGGTGTGAACAGCGGGATGACCAAGGCGAGCGCCGAGCAATTCGCGGGGGTACAAATCCGTCACCGCAGCAGCGCTCAGGAAAACATTGCGCACATGGCGCTTCTTGACGCAGCATGGTCGGTCTCTTCCCGGGTGGAAGACGCTGCCCCGGATACCTTGCTCACGGACATCGATGGCCTCGCGCGCCTCTACGGAAGCGAGGAAGAGATTGCTCGCCGACTTCTGTCCCGCGTCTCGGAACTCGGTATGGACGCGAACGTGGCCGTGTCAGCCAACGTGGAAACGGCCCGGATTCTCGCGCGCGCCGTATCCGGCCTAACTATCGTTTCTCCCGGGCAGGAGTGGCGGTTTCTTGAAACTTTGCCGGTGGCCATGCTCGCGCCCAGTCCGCAACTCGCAGAGATATTCCAACGCTGGGGAGTCACCAACTGCAAGTCGCTGGCTTCGCTGCCCGTCCTCGCACTTTCAGAACGCGCCGGCCAGGAAGGCGTCCGTCTCCGCACGCTCGCGAGTGGTCGAGGCAACAGGCCGCTGCTCATCGCGCAACCCGCAGACTCTTTTCTGGAATTCTTCGAGCTGGATGATGCCATCGACAATCTCGAACCGCTTTCTTTTCTCCTCGGCAGGCTCCTGCAACAGCTTTGCGCGCGTGTCTCGGCGCGGGCCTTGTCCGTTGGCAGGGTTCAGGTCGACTTTGCACTGGAAGAAGCGTTTGAGAGCACGATCGTGCCCTCACGCGAGTCTCGCGGCGCAAGGCCGTCACCAAAGACTTTTAGTTGCACGCTGCAATTGCCCGTTGCCTCCTCTGATGCCACGCTGCTTCTCAAACTGCTGCGCCTCCGTCTGCAATCGCGGCCGCCCGGCGCTCCCGTACGGAAAATCTCCATGCGCGCCGAACCCGCCCGCTCACGAGCGGTTCAGAGTGGACTATTCGCCCCCGTCTCGCCCGATCCGCAAAAACTCGAGCTTACTCTCGCGCGCATCGCTGCCGTTGTCGGCCAGAGCAACCTGGGTTCGCCGCAGTTGCTCGACACTCAGCGCCCTGACGCGTTTCACATGGGGAAATTCTCCGTCGCCGTTTCCGCGAGTCCGCCGCTTCAAGAAGCTTCCCGCGCGACACAAACTGCGTTTCGTGTCTTCCGGCCTCCGCTCCCGGCGTGGGTCCAGGTGCAGAGAAACGTTCCGGTGCGCGTCGCTTTGCAAGGAACGCTTGGCACAGTCGTCCACGCATCGGGCCCCTGGCGCACTTCAGGCGACTGGTGGGAGGAACGCTCCTGGCAGGAAGACGCGTGGGATCTCGAAATTCAGTTCCCCGTCGGATCTGAAACACCGCAAGCCCTGTATCGCATCTGTTATGACCTTCTTCTTGAAAAGTGGTGGGCGCGCGGAGTCTACGACTGATGTACGTCGAACTTCACGCGCGCTCCGCTTTCAGTTTTCTAGAAGGCGCTTCAAGCCCGGAAGCGCTTGTCCATGCGTGCGCTGCGCACGGCATGCCGTCGATGGCGCTGCTCGACCGCGACGGACTCTACGGCGCGCCGCGTTTTTATCTTGCGGCAAGAAAGGTGGGACTGCAGGCGCACATCGGCGCGGAACTAAGCTGCACAGCCGGAGGCCGCTACCCACTGCTGGTCACATCCGCTGCGGGATACCACAATCTTTGCCGCCTGATTACGCGGATGAAGCTGCGCGCGAAAAAAGGCCAAGGCGCGGTTGAACCAGTAGAGTTTGAGGAATTTAAGAACGGACTCGTCTGTCTGACCGGGGGAGCCGAGGGCCCGCTTGCCCATGCGCTGCGTGCCGGAGGAACAGGGAGAGCGAGCAGGTGTCTTGAAGAACTTTGCCGGACGTTTGGAAAAGAAAACGTGTACGTGGAACTGCAACGGCATTTCTCCATCGAAGAAGAACGCCGCAACCAGGCCGCGATCGGGCTCGCGCGAACGCTGGGCATTTCCGTCCTCGCTACCAACGGAGTCTGTCATGTCGCGCCCGGGGACCGCGAAATTTCCGATGTCTTCACCTGCATTCGCGAGCACCGCGTTCTGTTGAATGCCGGACGGCTGCTTTCTCTAAACGCGGAGCGCCATCTCAAGTCCCCGGCACAAATGGCCGCGTTGTTTGCCACACCGGCACAAATGGCCGCGTTGTTTGCCGATTTGCCGGAAGCCATCCGCAACACAGAAGAACTGGCGTCGCGCCTGAAATTCAATCTCAAGGACCTGGGCTACCAGTTCCCTGTCTATCCGACCCCCAACCAGGAATCGCAGATGACGTTTCTGCGGAAACGTACTTCTGAGGGAGTCCTTTGCCGCTATGGCGCAAACGACAGACGTGCAGCACAACAAGTCGAACGCGAATTGTCCGTAATCGAAAAACTCGACCTGGCCGGCTATTTTCTGATCGTGTGGGATATCGTCCGCTTTTGTCGCGAGAAAAACATTCTTGTGCAGGGGCGTGGTTCGGCCGCCAACAGTGCGGTCTGTTATTCGCTCGGCATAACGGCGGTCGATCCCGTCGGCATGAATCTGCTCTTCGAGCGATTTCTTTCCGAAGAACGCGGAGAATGGCCGGACATCGATCTGGACCTTCCGAGCGGCGATCAACGCGAACGCGCGATTCAGTACGTCTACGAGCGCTACGGCAAACTCGGGGCCGCGATGACTGCAAACGTCATCACTTACCGCGGAAAGTCAGCCGCCCGCGAAGTTGGACGAGTCCTTTCGCTCGACTCCGAAACGCTCGACCGCCTCGCACACCTGGTGAGCGCGTGGGAATATACGGATTCAAAAGATACTCTTGCCCGCCAGTTTCAGGATGCCGGGCTCGACGTAGAACAGCACCGGATTGGAAAATTCTTTGCCCTGTGCCAGAAGATTCAGGATTTGCCGCGGCATCTCGGCCAGCACTCGGGCGGCATGGTTGTCTGTCAGGGACAACTCGATTCTGTCGTGCCCCTGGAACCGGCCACCATGCCGGGCCGAGTTGTCGTGCAGTGGGACAAGGAAGATTGCGCCGACATGGGGATCGTCAAAGTGGACTTGCTGGGCCTCGGCATGATGGCCGTGCTGGAAGATTCGCTGCAGCTCATTCGGCGGCACCGGAACGAAGAGATCGACCTTGGTCACTTACCCGAGGACGATCCCGCCGTCTATGCGGCTCTGCAAAAAGCCGACACCATTGGGATGTTTCAGGTGGAAAGCCGTGCGCAGATGTCCTGCCTTCCGCGTCTCAGCCCCAAGTGCTTTTACGATATCGTCGTACAGGTGGCCATCATCCGGCCTGGCCCCATCGTCGGAAAAATGGTCCACCCGTACCTCAACCGAAGACTTGGCCGGGAGCCGGTGGAAAGTCTTCACCCGCTTCTTGAATCGACGCTCTCCCGCACGCTTGGCGTTCCTCTCTTTCAGGAGCAACTCCTGCGCATGGCCATGATCGCGGCGGGTTTTACCGGAGGCGAAGCCGAAGAACTGCGGCGCGCGTTTGGATTCAAGCGCTCTGAGGCCCGAATGAAAGAAGTGGAAATCAAACTCCGGCGCGGGATGGACGCCAAGGGCATCACCGGGGCCACCCAGGATCGCATCATTCAGGCCATTACCTCGTTCGCACTCTACGGTTTCCCGGAATCCCATGCCGCGAGCTTCGCACTGATCGCCTACGCCAGCGCCTACCTGAAATGCCACTATTTGGCGGCATTTACCGCCGCCATGCTCAACAACCAGCCGATGGGTTTCTACCAGCCAGTAACCCTGATAAAGGATGCCCAGCGGCATGGTCTCCGGTTCCGGCCAATCGACGTTACGCGCTCCGCGTTCGAGTGCACACTGGAAGAGTCTCCCCACGGGCTGCTCGTGCGTATCGGCCTTTGCTACGTGAAGTCGTTGCGGAAGGAAACCGCGCTGCGGATTGCCGAGTGTCGCGCGGCCGCTCCGTTTCTCTCAATTGAAGATTTGCAACAGCGTGTGCCGCAGATTCAAAAAGATGAGTTCCGGGCACTGGCCAGTGTGGGGGCATTGAATTTCATTTCCGGCGATGCCGACGTGCACCGCCGGACGGCGCTGTGGCAGGTGGAAAGCGCCAGCCGGCCCACCGGGCCACTGTTCAAATCGCGTCCGTTACGGGGGGAGGCCGGAGATTCTGGTTCACACTCTCCGCTCGAACCGATGAATCGCGACGAACGGCTCGAGGCAGATTTTCGCGGAACGGGCCTGACTCTGGGAAAACATCCAATGGCGCAGCACCGGGCACGCCTGGACCGCGAAGGCGTCGTGCCCGCTTCCCGGCTCGGGGGCCTGCGGGATGGAACGTTTGTCTCCGTGGCCGGTTCCGTGATTGTTCGCCAACGCCCGGGAACAGCCAAAGGCTTTGTCTTTCTCAGTCTTGAAGACGAGACCGGGATCGCCAACATCATCATCGCTCCCCCGCTATTTGAACGCGAACACACCACTGTCGTCCACAGTTCGTTTCTACGGATCACCGGCACGCTGCAGAACCAGGACGGAGTGATTTCTGTAAAAGCCGGAAAGATTGACCCATTCACTCTCGAACAAACCGAAATGATTTCTCACGACTTTCATTGAACCTGTTGCCCTGCTGCAAAGGGTCAGGCAGCGTGATGCGCTGCATACCAGAAAGGCGCATCCTTGTTCGCTTCCGCGGAGATAGATCGCGGGGGACCTGGACCGCATCGTGGTCATCGAAGAGCGAACGGAATTTCTGTCCGCTGCAAGCAAAAAACGCTCCCCAATGAAAAAACAGTGATATACATGCAGCGAAGCAACCGGCAGTTCGATCTATCGGAGGCTCCTCATTACGCTTTTCCTGGGCATTGACGTTGGCACGAGTGGCACTCGGGCTTTATTGCTGGACGAAGCCGGACGGGTCGCCGCTTCCGGCACGCACGATCACCAACCGTTTGCCTCGCCGCGAGACGGCTGGGCGGAACAGGATCCTGCCGATTGGTGGCGTGCCTGTGCCTCTGCCGTTCGGCAAGCCTTGCAGCAAGCGCACGCCGCACCCGGCGAAATTGCCTGCGTCGGCTTTTCCGGACAAATGCACGGCGCAGTTTTGCTCGATCGCGCCGGCGAAATCATTCGACCGGCAATTATCTGGTGCGATCAGCGTACGGAACGACAGGCACAAGAACTCGTGCGCACTTTCGGCCTTGCGCAGATCATTCAGCTAACCTGCAATCCCCCGCTCACCAATTTCACTCTCACCAAACTGCTGTGGATCCGCGAAAACGAACCGCAGAATTGGTCCCGCATTCGCCACGTCATGCTTCCCAAAGATTACATTCGCTATAAATTGACGGGCGATTTCGCCACCGACGTGGCGGACGCCTCGGGAACGCTTATGCTGGATGTTGCCAAACGCCGCTGGTCCGCTGAAATTTTGAGCGGTTCCGGGATTCCCCCCGAGTGGCTTCCAGAGTTGTTCGAATCGTCTGCCGTGTGCGGAAAGCTTTCGACCGCAGGAGCTGAAGCAGTCGGCCTGCAAGCGGGAACTCCCGTGGTTGCCGGTGCCGGAGATCAAGCTGCCGGCGCGGTCGGCATTGGCATTGTCCGCGCCGGAGTTGTCAGCGCCACCATCGGCACTTCCGGCGTCGTTTTTGCGGCAACAGATCGTCCGGCCCTTGACCCACAGGGCCGGCTGCACACCTTCTGCCACGCCATTCCTGAACGCTGGCACGTCATGGGCGTAACGCAAGCCGCCGGCTTGTCGCTGCGCTGGTTTCGTGATCAGTTCGGCGCTGGCAATGACGATGGCCGTGATCCCTATGAACGCTTGTCGGAGGAAGCTTCGGCGGTCGCCACTGGTGCCGATGGATTATTTTGGGCGCCCTATCTGATGGGCGAGCGCACCCCGCATCTCGATCCCAACGTTCGCGGCGCACTGATCGGCATTTCTCCGTCGCACACGCGCGGCCACCTCGTTCGCGCCATTCTTGAAGGAGTCGCCTTCAGCCTTAAAGATACGTTTTCCATCTTTGCAGAAATGCAAGTTCCTGTTGCAAAAATCAGGCTGGGCGGCGGTGGCGCACGCTCGGCGCTCTGGCGGCAAATTCAAGCTGATGTTTACGCACACGAAGTGGAATTGGTGGAAGCTGAAGAAGGAGCCGCTTACGGCGCGGCCATCTTGGCCGCCGTCGGAGCAGCGCACTGGAGTTCGGTCGATCAAGCTTGCGACGCCATCGTTCGCGTCGCTGCTCGGGTCGGCCCCGGGGCCGCAGCTTCGGCCACTCTTCAGAAAAATTACGCAATGTATCGCCGCATTTACCCGGCGCTGCAAAGCATCGGAGATGCCAACCTGGCATCTCCTTCCACTTAATTCTCAATAGCGGATTTATTCGCGGTCCTCTCCTAGCGGTTCACTGTGAAAAAATCCGATCTTTATGAAATCTTTAGAGTTCCTGCAGACGTTCTTTATTCCTCCTTTTCTAAGATCGGCACACTCAGTTTCCCGGATTGCAAGTCCTTGAACCCCTTCCAACAGGAGGCGGTCTGCCAATGAACGATGCCACCGTCCTTATCGTCGACGACGAACCCCAAATCCGCCGGGTTCTTCGCGCTACTCTTTCGGGCGCGGGCTACGAGGTGATCGAGGCGAAAGACGGCCAAGAAGCCATCGAATTGGTTATTCGCGAGCATCCCGATCTGATTCTTTTGGACGTCAATATGCCCGTGATGGGTGGCCTTGAAGCTTGCAGCAAGATTCGATTGTCATTTGGCGGACCCATTATCATGGTGACGGTTCGGAATTCCGAACACGACAAGGTGCAGGCGCTGGACGCAGGGGCGGACGATTACATCGTAAAGCCCTTCGCCACGGGCGAATTGCTAGCGCGTATCCGGGCCGCCTTGCGCCGGTCTTCTACAGACGAACCAAGTCCCAAGATTGAAACACCGGACCTGCATGTCGATTTCGAAAAACGCCTGATCGACGTCCGCGGGGAAAGGGTCCATCTTGGTCCCAAAGAATTCGCTGTATTGCAGCTTCTCGTGATTCAACAAGGCAAGCCGGTCACCCACAAGAAAATATTGCAAACGGTATGGGGACCAGATCACGGAGATGAAACGGAAAATCTTCGTGTAGTTATCAACCAACTCCGTAAGAAGATCGAAAAGGATCCGGCACACCCGCGCTACGTTCTGACAGAACCCTGGCTCGGATACCGGTTCAACCTGCCAACCCCTGCTCCCGAGCGGAATCGCCGGCGCAAACCGTAGTTGTTCCTCGTAACGGGTGGACCGTATCGAGGTCCAAACTCAATTCCAAGACATTAGCGCGCAGCTCTCCGAGGATTCTGAGTTCGCGATTTTTCGAGTGTTCGGGATTGTTCAGGGCAGCTCGCAAGGCCCCCCACTTTTCATGTTCTCATCCGCGGACCGGCCTCAGAAATCGTTCGGAAAATATGGGATCGTCCGAACACAGAAATTGACTTCGCTTGGAAAGCCACTGCTCGCCAGCGCTGTAGAGCAACCAAGGCCCAGATTGCTTCCACGATTCCGAACGGCCACGCTCCTTGCAGGAATCCGTAGGCCGAACCAAGTCCGCAGGACACCGAGCGCTGTAGAGCAACCAAGGCCCAGATTGCTTCCACGATTCCGAACGGCCACGCTCCTTGCAGGAATCCGTAGGCCGAACCAAGTCCGCAGGACACCGCAAAAACTAGAATAAACCAGTGGCTGCGCTTTTCCAGCGTGTACGACACAAGCATTGCGGACACGGCAAACAGCCCGAACATTGTCAGTGGTCTCATTCGGTTTCGATGCGGTCCTCAAAAATTACAAACTTGTTTCAAGTCTTTAGGATTCGATCAATGCATGCAATGGTAGGTCTCCAAGCGCGGCACGTTCTTAACCTGTGCGGACAGAAAACCGTTTGTGTGCATTGGCGTGAGAGACGACCTCTTCAGAGAAACCATCACTTTTGATGTGCGTTTAGCTGGTCGAGCTTGCGCTTTAGCTGTTCAAGCTTCTGTCCAGCCTCACCGAGCTTGCCTTCCGCCGTAAGTCGCTGGTAGTCGGCAAGATCTTTTGCCGCCCCGGTGATGAGCGCGTCGACGTCCGCCCCGGGTTTGGTCGCGGCGCTCGACGGTACTGCGCTTCGTTCCGGTTCGACGGGGGCAGTTGTCCCGCTCAGCGACGAGACTTCTCCCCCAAAGAGCGCTCTCATCGCCGACTCGAATGTCGGTCCATAAGCGAGACGGTCTTGCAGCGCCAGCACCACCAAACGCAACTCCGGCATCGGGCTGCGCTCAGCCTGCAGGTAAATTGGCTCGGCATACAACAATGCGTGACCGCATGGAATTACCAGAAGAGTGCCTCGTCGCACATGGGAACCTTGCTGATTCCACAGCGTCAATTGCCCTGATAGCTGCGCGTTCTGATCGATTCGGGCTTCGATTTGCAGAGGACCGTCGACGAGCTTCGTTTTCGGGAAGTCGTAGACCACCGATGTACCGTATTTTTCACCGTCGCTGCGTCCGGCAATCCAGCCGATCAGATTGTTCCGGTTCGCCGGCGTGAACGGTAAAATTCCCACAAACTCGACGGCAGTTTCGCCCGGCAGTTTCATCAGCACGAAGTTCGGCTCCATCGGCAGCGTCTTCTGCTGACCGGACTCGTCCATGCCGACTTCGGAGGCGACGGTCCACAGGTCCTCGCGGTTATAGAAAACTTGCGGATCGGTCATGTGATACAGACCGTAGACAGCGGCCTGCAGCTTGAGCAACAACTCTGGATAGCGCACGTGTTTGCGCAGCGATGGCGGCATGGCCGCTGCATCCTGGAACAGAGCAGGAAAAATCTTGCGATACGCCAAGATGATTGGATCCTGCGGGTCAAACACATAGAACGTCGTGGTGCCATCGTAGGCGTCGATGACCACCTTAACGCTATTCCGCATGTAGTTAATGAGGGTGTTGCCGAGCGCATAGTGGCGCGAGTAGGGGTAGCTGTCGGAGGTGGTAAACGCGTCCATAATCCACGACAGCCGACCGTCGTCGCCGACGACGATGTACGGATCCGACTCGTAAGTGAGGAATGGCGCGAGCGCTGCCACCCGGTCGCGCACGTTGCGACGCATCAGCAGCCGGCTCTCGCGATTAATATCGTCACTAAACGGGAGTTTCGTCAGGTCACCCCGGTCGAAGGCGATCAGGAGCCGGCGAAGGAAGCCGCCGAGAACGATGCCGCCGTTGCCCTCGTAGGACGTCAGGCTGTTGGTCTGGCCCTGCGGGTAGTTGAATTCCTGCTGCCGCGTCTTCACGTATACGTCGGTGTTGGTGAGCTCCCCGAAATAGATCTCCGGACGCTTTACAACGATGCTCTTCACGGTGCTCTGAATGGGCATGTTACTCAGAATTAGTGTTGGCAGCCCTTCCGGAGTGAATCCATTCACGGGATTCATGGTGATGCCGTAGCCATGTGTGTAAATAAGTTTCTCGTTGATCCAATTGCGGCTACTCTCTGGGAGTTTCTCAACATTGAGCTCGCGTGCGGCAAGCATCACCTGACGCGTTGTGGCGTTGATTTCATAGCGATCGATATCGATATCGGGAAAATCGTAATAGGTTCGGATTTCCTGAATCTGACGCAAGGTGTCCTGCAGGGCGCGCCAGTCCCACAGCCGGATGTTTTGCAGCGTAGCCTGATTGTTGGCCGCATCGGCCGCCTCGACGGTCGTCTCAGCGGGAAATTCGCGCTGCGCGAGGCGGTCCAATCCATAGGCCTGTCGGGTCAGGTCAATGTTGTAGCCGATATAGGGTCGCTCGCGAACCAGTTCGTTGGGCTTCACGATAAAGCTGCTGACGTACCAGCCAAGTATTTGAAGGACAAGGTAACAACCCGCGGCCGGAGCGACGGCTGTCAGCAGCCAGCGGACGCGCGGCACCGACGCAACATTAATCATCGCAATCGCAGCACCGAGGACGAGCGCGACACAAACTACAAGCATTCCAGGAATCACGACGTGCGCATCCGCATACGTGACCCCGCTAAAGATTGTGTGTTCGTCGAACAATTTCTCGAAGCGGGCGATATACGCACGCATCGCGAGAATCAGCAAAAAGAAGCCAAACGCAATAGAGAACCCGCGCCATGGCAATGCAATAGTTCCGCCTCGGCGTCCCGAGAGCATTCGCGTGCTGCCAGTAGCGAAAATAAAGAAAATGGCGATGACACAGGCAATCACGGCTAGCGTCAGCAGCCAGCCCGTAATGACCTGCCATGCCGGTAGAGTGAATAGATAGAAATTGACCGGTCTGCCAAAGATCGGATCCACCGGACCACTGAGCGCGTGTGGAGCGGACCAATAGAGTGCAAACGTCGGCCACTCCATCATGACGCCAGCGCCGGTCACGCCGGCGATAACCAGGCAGATCGCCAGACCGAGGAGGTGCAGGATGCGCGCGACTGGCAGCTTCAATGGCTGCCCGCCGATGAGGATCATGTAATCGTCCGGCAAATCGGATTGGTAAGCCCTTCTCAACCCTAGGAACCAGCCGAACAGAAAAATAAATGTGACGGCAAAAAATACCGCAAAGACTGCCCATTGAAGCGTGACTGTCTTCCGGAATACGTCGCCGTAACCGAGCGATCCGAACCAGAGGGCGTCGACGTAATACGACAATGCTGTCCTGGTGCTGAAGAGAACGACGAAAAAGATGGCCAGAACAAGAAAGAACGGACGGCGATCGCGCCGCGGGCGTGGCTCCCAGTCGACTATGTCGGGCATGACTCCAACCTGCTTTCAGAAGCGATTCCGTATCTACAGTTCCAGCAGTTCGAATTGTACGCTGTTTGCTCTTGAACCGTCGGCCATCGCCGACCCGGTCCGACCATTTCACGATTCCGCGAAGCGAGCAAACCTAACTCGAAAATGAATGGACCGGTCTCCAATCAGATCCACGGATTATTTTAATCCCAAGGAGTTCGCCGTGTTCCGGCTTCTCGTGATTCAACAAGGCAAGCCAGTCACCCACAAGAAAATACTGCAAACGATATGGGGACGAGATCACGGAAACGGAACAGAAAATCTCCGGGTAGTTATCAATCAACTCCGCAAGAAAATTGAAAAGGATCCGGCACACCCGTACGACGTTCTGACAGAACCCCGGCTCGGTTACCGGTTCAACGTGCCCGCTCCTGCCCTCGGCGGAATCGCCGCCACAAACCGTAGTTGTTCATCGTAGCGGTTGGACCCTATCGAGGTCCAAATTCAATTCCAAGACATTGACGCGCGGCTCTCCGAGGATTCTAAGGTCGCGATTTTCCGTGTGCTTCAGAACCAGCTGCCGGACTTCCTCGGCCTTCATTTTCCGTTCCGTGGCTACACGGGTTATTTGAAATTCAGCCGAAGCCGGCGAAATGTGTGGATCCAGTCCGGAACCGGAGGTCGTCACCATGTCCACGGGAATCGAAGCCTTCGGATTTTCCGTTCGCAATTTCTCCACGTCACTTTTTACGCGGTCCAGCAAAATCTTGTTGGTAGGGCCCAGGTTTGAACCACTACTTGAAGCGGCGTCGTAGCCCGCACCCGCAGAAGACGGCCGCGAATGGAAATAGCCCGGGCCGACAAAGGTTTGCCCTATGATTCGCGATCCTACAAGCTTTCCATCTTTCGCGATAAGTTGTCCGTTGGCGCGGTCCGGAAACAAAATCTGTGCCAGGCCAGTGACCGCGAGCGGGTAAAGGATCCCGAAGATCAGCGTAGTGACGATGGTGAACCATATGGCGATCAACAGATTCTTTTTCATAAAGCCTCCTAGACAACCCGCAGAAACGTAAGACAAACATCAATCAGTTTGATTCCGAGGAAAGGAGCGATTACACCTCCGACACCGTAGAGCAGCAGGTTGCGACGCAGCAAGGCCGACGCACCCATGGGGCGGTACTTAACGCCTCGCAAAGCGAGAGGAACCAGGGCGATGATGATCAGCGCATTAAAAATCACCGCGGACAGGATTGCCGATTGCGGGGTGTGCAGGCGCATCACGTTCAGGACGCCGAGGACCGGAAATGCTACGGCGAACATTGCTGGAATGATGGCGAAATACTTGGCTACATCGTTCGCCACGGAAAAAGTCGTCAGCGCTCCGCGCGTGATCAACAGTTGTTTGCCGATCTCTACGATCTCGATGAGTTTCGTGGGGTTCGAATCAAGATCGACCATATTGCCGGCTTCTTTTGCCGCCTGCGTCCCGGTATTCATCGCCACTCCAACGTCCGCTTGAGCGAGGGCCGGAGCGTCGTTTGTGCCGTCCCCGGTCATAGCGACCAATTTCCCCTTGGCCTGCTCGCGCTTAATGAGCGCCATCTTGTCTTCTGGCGTGGCTTCGGCAAGGAAATCGTCGACACCGGCTTGCCGGGCGATGGCCGCGGCGGTCAACGGGTTGTCCCCGGTAATCATCATGGTGCGAATACCCATCGCGCGGAGCTGGTCAAAACGCTCCTTCATACCGCCTTTGACAATGTCGGTAAGAGCGATGGCACCCAGAACCCGCCCATTCTCTGCAACCAAAAGCGGCGTCCCCCCGGCATTGGCAATCTCGCGAACACAAGTTTGCAGCTCGGCAGGGACACCGTTGCCTCGGCCTTCGGCCAAGCGGGTGATTGCCTCCAGTGCGCCTTTGCGAATCTGGCGACCATCGAGGTCCACACCCGACATTCTGGTTTGTGCTGTGAAAGGAATGAAAACAGCCCCGTGAGACAGATCGCGACCGCGGAGTTTATAACGTTCCTTGGCTAAAACCACGATTGATCGCCCTTCGGGCGTTTCGTCGGCAAGCGAGGATAGTTGCGCTGCATCCGCCAAATGAGCCTCTTCAACACCGGGCGCCGGAAAGAATTGTGTCGCCGCGCGGTTACCCAAGGTGATCGTTCCGGTTTTATCGAGCAGAAGAACGTCCACGTCGCCAGAGGCTTCAACCGCGCGACCGGACATGGCGATGACGTTGCGTTGGATCATGCGGTCCATTCCGGCGATCCCAATTGCCGACAAGAGGCCGCCAATGGTCGTAGGAATCAGACACACCAGCAACGATACAAGCACGAAGATGCTCTGCGGAGCGCCCGAATAGATCGCGAACGGCTGCAGAGTTACAACCGCCAGCAAGAAAATGATCGTGAGACCAGCGAGCAGAATGTTCAGCGCGATCTCATTGGGAGTCTTTTGCCGGGATGCGCCCTCGACGAGCTTGATCATTCGGTCCAGAAACGTTTCGCCCGGATTCGATGTGATGCGGACTTTGATTTCATCGGAGAGTACACGCGTTCCTCCGGTGACCGCTGAACGATCTCCACCCGACTCACGAATGACCGGCGCGGACTCGCCGGTAATGGCCGATTCATCGACCGACGCTACGCCTTCGATTACTTCGCCGTCCCCGGGAATAAACTGACCGGCTGTAACGACAACGATGTCGCCCGAACGAAGCTGCGAACTGGGAACGCTCTCCGTCTGGCCATCTTTTTTCAAGCGATGCGCCTGGGTTTCCGCCCGCGTCTTGCGAAGCGTATCGGCCTGGGCCTTACCCCGCCCTTCGGCCATCGCTTCTGCGAAGTTGGCAAAGAGAACCGTAAACCACAGCCACAAGGTAATCTGCAAACCAAAGCCAACCTGCCCCAGATGGTGAACCGCGTTCCAGGCGAGCTGAATTGTCGTGAGCAAGGCGCCAATTTCGACGACAAACATCACAGGATTCTTGATGATCGTCCGCGGGTCCAGCTTGCGGAACGAGTCCCCTATTGCTCGCGAGATGATTTTGGTGTCCGCGAGAGACTGCTTCCGAACTTGAGCGACTGGATCCATAAGTTCCTCAGAAAGATTTCCCTGCCGCCATCAGCAGATGTTCGAGAATCGGTCCCAGGCTAAGGGCGGGGAAAAAAGTGAGCGCGCCTACGATGACAATCGTGGCCACGAGCAACCCCGCAAATAGCCCTCCCGTTACCGGAAATGTACCCACAGATTCCGGAACGATTCTTTTCTTGGCCAAGCTTCCAGCAATGGCCAGCACGGGAATGATCATGAAAAAACGCCCAAATAGTTGGGCAACCGCGGTGGTCGTGTTGTACCACATGGTGTTCGGACTCAGCCCGCCGAACGCCGAGCCATTGTTCCCGGCCGATGAGGTGTAGGCATAGAGAATCTGCGACAACCCATGCGGTCCAGGATTGGAAATGCCCGCAGTGCCAAACGGCTTCACGACCGATATGGCCGAGAAGCTAAGAATTGTAAATGTCAGAATCAGAATGGCCAGCATGGCCATTTTGACGTCGTATGACTCAATTTTCTTACCCAGATACTCCGGCGTGCGGCCCACCATCAGCCCGGCGATGAATACCGCCAGAATGACGAAGATCACCATGCCGTACAATCCCGCGCCGACTCCTCCGAACACGACTTCCCCGAGCATGATGTTGATCAAAGGCATCATGCCTCCGAGCGGGGTAAACGAGTCATGCATACCGTTCACAGCGCCGCAGCTGGCATCCGTGGTCACGGTCGCGAATAGAGCGGAGTTGGCGATTCCGAATCGCACTTCTTTGCCTTCCATGTTGCCGCCGGAGTGCAGAGCGCTCGCGTGTTGGTCCGTACCGGCCAAAAGCGGATTGCCTCGCGCCTCCGCCCAGTACGTAGCTCCCACCGCCACGAGAAACAGAAATGCCATGGCGGACCAAACAGCCCAGCCATGACGCCGTGAGCCCGTCATGCGCCCCAACGTGTAGGTGAGACCCGCAGGCAAGGCGAAGATGAGCACCATTTGGAAAAAATTCGACAGGGGCGTGGGGTTCTCAAACGGATGCGCACTATTGGCGTTGAAAAATCCTCCGCCATTCGTGCCCAGTTCCTTGATGGCTTCTTGCGAGGCAACAGGACCCTGCGCGATGACCTGTTCCGTTACGGTTTGCGTGGTGGATTTTCCGTCCGTGCCGGTTGCCTGTACGGTGTGGGGCTCAAGCAACTGCACTGTGGTGTAGGGTTTTAGATTTTGCACCACCCCCTGCGACACCAGAAACAAAGAACTGATCAGACAAAGCGGAAGCAAAACCCAGAGCAAGCTACGCGTCGTGTCCACCCAGAAATTTCCAAGCTTATTGGTTTCCTTGCGAGCGATGCCGCGAATCACCACAATCGCCACCGCCATTCCGACTGCAGCGGAAACAAAGTTGTGATACGCCAAGCCCGCCATCTGCGTCAGGTAGCTCATCGTCGACTCGCCGGCGTATGCTTGCCAGTTGGTGTTCGTTGTAAACGAAGCGGCCGTACCGAAGGCCAATGCCGGATCTACGTTCGCAAGTTTCTGCGGATTCAGAGGAAGCCATTTCTGGGTTCTTTCGATGAGATAGAGTGCCGCCATCGAAACGCCGCTGAACAACATCAGGGCTACGGCGTATTCCGTCCAGCGCATTTCATGCTTTTCGTCTATGCCGGTTACTCGATAGAGGAGTCTCTCCACCGGGCGTAGGATCGGATCGAGAAACGTTTTTTCCCTATTGAATACCCGAGCCATGAAGGCACCGAGGGGCTTGGTGACGAGGAAAATCACTACTAGAAATAGGCCGATTTGTAGCAAACCATTCGCAGTCATGCGTTAGAACTCCTCTGCCTTCAGTAGGGCGTACAGCAAATAGCCGCATACAGTAACAACAATGACTAGCAGCACGGCGTTTCCGACACTCATCCGGGTCCTCCTATCGCAGCCGTTCGCAGCCACGCACGTACAGGATCGCGATGGCCACGAAGGCCACAGTCGCGGCAAGAAAAATAAAGTCAAGCATATGCTCCTCGTTCTCGAAATGAGCGACTTCGTATGAGAGCCGCTCAAACCATCGATCAAGCGGTCAGAATTTAACCAGTATCGAAAGATCAATACGATTTTCAATCTTCCGCAAATCCGGGGCCCATCCCGGCACAAACGATCCCGGAGCGCCCGTGTTTCCTCCCGGGGGCGTCAGACCGTCCGGACCTGTGAAATACGGCACGTTCGCCGCGCGATGATCGAACTCCCAGCGAAACGTAATGTATTGGCTCGGCATGTAATCAAACGTTCCGGAAGCATCCCAGGCCTTGTACGGATCCCCCGGATTTTGTGTGAAGTATGCTGGTGTACCGGAAGCCGCAGTGGCTCCATTGATCGGCGGCAACAGCACCAAGTAACGCCCCGGGTTATTTATTTTCCCGCCGCCGAGCGTCAGCCCGAATTTGTCGGTCGCAAACCACATGCGGTTGTACAACATGAAACCCACAAAACTCTGCTTCGGTCCGCCCGCTCGATTGCCCAGGCAACTCACTCCGCCGCCGTACTCGCATCCCAAATCGCCGGTCAGTGAAAACGCCATCTTGTCCAACCGATTTTCCGGATGATCGTAATATTTGATCTCAATGCTGTTGTCGGTGTGAATCCGCGTACGACCTGGAGTGTTCAGCGTATCCTGGCCTACTCCATAGTTGTTGGAAACCAGCGAAAACCACCCGGTCGGTCGCCATGCAAGTTGCATGCCCAATCCTGAACGCCCATTAAATCTTCCGTACGACTGCCATCCATTGATAAACCACGGTTCAATTTTCAAGTGTTCGGTCGGATAAATCTGTACGCGCACACCATTAAAAAACCACGGAGTGTTCGACGAAACGTAGGACGGCTGATACGCCCAGTTGTCAAAATTGTAGTAACTGAAAAGCCCGATGTAGGACATGAAAATTCCTGCATCCACGTTAATCCCGTGCAATGCGTTGAAATGATATCCACCGTATGCCTCGGAAACGTAGCGATACGCATTATCCAGGTTCCACTGTCCCCGCGAAGGGCTTGCGTCATTGCGTGGTGTCGTCTGCGAATACAAACCAAACTGCGTCATGATTCTGGCACGCACATTGTCGTAGTGAAAATCACCTCCCACGCCCAACTGCGTAACCTGTACTTCATTCGAACGAAACACTTCGCTGGACCCGCCGATCGTGTCATCCTTTGGATGATTGAAATCGTAGACGTAATCTACGTCGGCTCGAATTTCCGGTGTGAAAAACTTCGTATCCATCGGCGATTCTTTTGTGCGCGCATTGCCATTCAACCAAGTGAAATCGGCAAATGCAAACGGCTCAGATTTCACTTGCACTTTCCCAGTGCGTGGCTTTTCTGTCCGCGAAGATAGTGAAGCGATTGCATGGTCGCTCGGAATGACATTGGAACTGGGGGCGGTTCCGGTCGCCGCGGCGGCCGAGCCATTCGAAGCGCCGTTCGTCGCCTCGCCAGGCGCAACAGTTTTGGCATCTGCAGAAGGGCCGGAAGCTGCACCTTTCCCCTCCAATTCCGCGACGCGTTTTTCGAGTTGCTCCATGCGGTCCAGCATCCATCGCTCACGTTCGCTGAGGGGAGCGGGCGCTTCCGGCTTTGCCGCCACCGGTGGCCTAGCAGGGCGTTCGTTCTTGCCATCATCGTCTGACGCATAGACGCGAACTGTGCTTCCGCAACTCACCGCAATCAACAGAATTGACACAAGCTTACTAACGATACGCATTCTTCTCTCCCTAACTTCTCTTGCTCGCGCTTAAAGCCCTCGTTATGCGCGTGTATGCGTTTCGTTCACACTCAGCGCAACCGGGCGACGAATCGTCGTGTCTTGCTGCCATTTTTCGAGAAGCAACAACGTGAAGACGACTGCTCTCAGGTGTCTTCGGAATGGTAGGAGTTGTCGTTTTGCGCTTTGTATCTCGCATCCAGTGAATCAAAGTGAAGAGGAAAAAACCGCAAGCAAAAAGACAAGCCGTCGTTAGAACTATAAGAGCCATGACTTGTGCGCGGAACGAAAGGTGCGGCCCAGTCACTTCTTCAGTTCAGCAAGCCCGCCGAATGGATTCGTTCCTGTTCCCCAAACGAAGATACTGACTTGGTCCTCAGAAAGTCCTGAGTGATGCATAAAGATTTCATAAACACCCCTCCTCAATTTGACGGAAAACACGGTACTTAGCTGAGAACTCTGCTGAATCATCCAAACTTTGCTCCGCCGCCCACCAATGTGACGTCTACGCCATTCGGTTTCGTGCAAAACGTGCAAACGGCTGAGAACAGCGGAAATCGAACGGGCCAACTCTCGTTGCGAGTTGATTTCTAGAGGTGTTGTCCGTGAAAGGATCAGGGTGTAAGCGCTCATTCGGACTGCGCTCGCACCAGCATTCGGCTGCTAATTTCGGCAAATTCGCAGACGAGGGCATTTGCGTCACTTCCATTCATCGTTGCGGCATCGATTTCGGCGCTCAAAATTACAGACGTCGCAATGTCTGCGCTGCAAGCCAAGCAATATTTTTCCGCTCTGCCGGGCAACTCGAACAACTCCGTCACATGGCCACACGCACTACAATGACCGACAACTTCTTGATCCAATTGCTCCCATTTGGGTCCCATCTGAGTTCCTTCCTTTGCCGGTTGCGAAGCGAAAGCGCTTCCAGAAGAAATGCACCCGTCGAATTCGAGTTCAATGCTAGGAAAATATGGCTCAGAAAGTCCTGATGGCTTTATTAAGAATCCGTAATCCTCCGCCCACGGTTCTATCGTGATTGTTTGGGCCAGCTTACAGCCGAAGCCGGGAATCGCGACATTCCCGGTCACGCCTGGATTGCAGGGCACTCTCTTGAGCGTTACACTGGCTCCCGAACGAGCAAGAAAATGGATATTTCCGAACTGAGCAGGCCAACGCAGGAAGAATTGATGCGCCGCCTGCAGGCGGAACGCAGCAGAGCCGAACGCGCTCGCCTGAAAATCTTTCTCGGCTATGCGCCGGGCGTCGGAAAATCCTATCGGATGCTCGATGAAGCATGCCGAAGGCTGTCCCGCGGCGAAGATGTGGTCGTCGGTGCTGTGCAGGAAAAACAGTCCGAGGATGTCCAGGCGCTTTTGTGCAAATTGGACCTGCTTCCTATGGCCGAGTTCCCTGAAGGACACGCCCTTGATGTGCCCGCCGTGCTCGCCCGTCGCCCCCAGGTCTGCGTCGTCGATCCCCTCGCATTCCAGAATCCACCGGGCAGCAAGAATCTGTACCGGTGGCAGGACGTTCTGGATCTCCTCGAGGGTGGAGTTTCCATTCTGACCGGACTCAATTTGTTGCACGTCGAGGAATTGTCAAAAAAAGTCGAGGTTGTTACAGGAAAATGCGCCACAGACACCGTTCCCAAGTCGTTTCTTCTCGCGGCCGACGAAATCGTCATTGTCGACGTGCCACCGGACCTCGCGTTGTCCCGCTTGGGCGAGAAACTGACCTCGGTTGGAATTAGCAATGAACGGGAACGGCAGCTTTCTGAACTGCGTGAACTAGCCCTGCTGCTCACCGCCGAGGTGGTCGAGGCACAACTCATCCACTACCTTCGCGAGCATGGAATCGAACCGCTCGCGGGAATGCAGGAACGGTTTCTGTTGTGCCTGACCCCGTGCGCGAGCGCGAAAGCGATGATTGAAAGTGGCAAAAGAAACAAAGACCGCTTTCAAGGAGAATTGTTTGCCGTGTATGTTCGCCCGCCGGAGAATTCCGAGGAGGAACGCGCCGCCATCCGGACCTATCTGGCCATGGCCCGCGAAGCCGGCGCTACGGTCGAGGTCCTCGACAGCAGCGATCCGACATCGGCAATCGTCGAATTCGCGCGGCAAAAATGCATCACTCAGATTTTCATCGGTCACAGCTCACGCAAGAGTTGGCAGGATCGTATCTTTGGAGATCCTGTCCAGAAGCTGATTCGAGCGGCCGAGGGAATAGACGTCCGGGTTTTCCCGCACTAGTGATCTATCGTGGCTGAACCTAACTCCGGGCGGCGCGGCAGCCTAAAACTCTACTTGGGCTACGCTGCAGGTGTAGGCAAGACATTTCAGATGTTGGCCGACGGGCATGCAGCGCACGAGCGCGGCGCGGACGTGGCCATCGGATATTTTGAGCCGCACGCCCGTCCTGACACGATCGCGCAAGCCGAAACTCTCGGGCACGTGCCTCGGCGGAAAGTGGAATATCGCGGGCGCGCCTTTGAAGATATGGACACGCAGGCCATCCTTGAGCGCCATCCCGAAATTGTTTTAGTCGACGAACTCGCGCATACCAATGTTCCAGGATCCGAGCGCAATAAACGCTGGGAAGACGTTCAAGCGCTGCTCGACGCTGGAATTGAAGTGTGGGCGACCATGAATGTCCAGCACATCGAGAGTCTTAACGACCAAGTCTGGCAGATCACAGGAATCCGGGTGCGCGAAACCGTACCGGATTGGATCATCAAGCAGGCAGGCGAAATCGTTGCCATCGACGTTACGCCCGAAGCCCTTTTGAACCGTTTGAAGCGAGGTGCTGTTTATGGTCCCCAGATGGCGCAGAAAGCACTCGAAGGATTTTTTCGCGAATCGAATCTAGGAGCGCTTCGCGAAATGACTTTGCGTCAGGCGGCTCACGAAGTAGATGCACGCCAGGCGGCCTACGATGAAACCACGGCGCCTCCCGACACCATTCCGAACATCGGAAACGAGAAAGTACCAGAGCTAGCGCGAGAACGCATCCTTGTTCACGTTACTGCCGATCCTTCGGCTGCGATGTTGATCCGCCGAGGACGCCGTGTTGCCGACTATTTGCAAGGTGAGTGTGTCGTCGTATACGTGCACCGCACTCCAGTTTTCGCCGATGTGCCGACCGATGAACGAGCCAAGGTCGAAAAGCACCTGGCCTTTGCGCGCAATCTCCGGATTCAAACGGAAGTGATCCAGGGTCGAGATATCTCGGAAACCGTGGTTGAATTCGCGCACCGCCACCAAGTCACCCAAATCTTCGTCGCTCGCTCCCATCGCCACCTCTGGGATGGGCTTCGACGCGGCAATTATGTGGAAGAAATCGTGCGGCTCGCCCATGATTTCCAGGTAACCGTGGTCGCCGATCGTAGTCGCAGGCAAGTTTCCTAGAGCGTTGTTCAAGAGCCTTCCAACAGCCCTTTCAAATCACGCGGCAGCCGTCCGGATTCGACTCCGTGGCTGTCTCAGATACGAATTGGTGTAAACCTTGACGAGGTTGTCGATACGGAAGAGAAAACGAACCTCAAGTCGGGGCAGACTTTATTTCGTGGCGGCTACGCGTATCGCTGGAACGAGTTCACTTACGAGGTGGGCTTTATCCACCAGAGATTTCGCTCCGAATGACTCAGCAAGTCGTTTTGTCTTGTCATCAATGAATGCGGAAATTGCGACCAATCGAGACTCGACGGTCCCGAAGAACTCTTTAATTTGTGAAGGCGACACAGCCTTGTCTTCGGGCATTTGGCAGTCGAGTACGACAACATTGGGTTTCAATTCGTTTGTCAGCCGGACCGTATCACTGAAAGTCTCTGCTTCACCGACGATGACAATGTTTTTCTCGAACTCCATAAGTCTTCGAAAAGATTTCCGAATGATTTGACTAGCGTCGCAAAAAAGGACTGAAATCATAGTTTTTCCATAAACCGCCGACCTCTGTCGAAGGGGGCCAACTTCACATGACTTCGAGAAGGTAATACCGATTGGGAGAGGACTTTGCTGGAGCACTCTAGCTGCCTAAACGTACGCTTTTAATTTGCGCGGAGCAAGCGAATTAGCAGCTCCGCAAGTCGACTGTTCCAAAGCCTTAAACTCCGTAGCTTCAGTCAATTTCAGAGCAACGCTACTGCTGTGCAACGGAATGATCGGTCTGTTGTGACGATTTCGTCCACGCATAGAACAATACAGACATACCATGGCGTGCAAGCAGAAGCCGTGCCAATACAAGCAGATCATGCCCAGACGTAAGTCATTATAATACAATCGTTTGCGGGAAATTATTATCAAAATACATGGCCACGGCTTGCCGACAATCTGAGAGTTATGCTGTCCGGTCAACACAACAGTTTGTCGAGAGCCATCGTGCAATCGGTGTCGACAATCCAGGCGTTCACTCGCCTTGGTCCGGCTTTTCAGGTAGAAGATTGGTACGTACGATCAGGCGAACGGGTCAGCTTTTGTCTATGATTCGCTCATGAAAGGAACCGGACGCATGAACAAAGCGGATGGTCAGGACACGGCAGACCGCCTCTCTGCAATTGTCGCGAACTCCCTGGACACGCAGGCGAAAACGCAAGATCTGGCGCGCCAAGCGTATCAAAGCCGCACGCAGTTCCACAGATTGTTCCGAAGCGTGGTTGAAGAAACGCCGGCCGCCATGCGACGACGGCTTTTGCTTGAAAGAGCAGCATATCAACTGGGCCATACCGGAATGTCGGTCACGGACATTGCCCTGGACGCCAACTACGGTTCGCTGGAGGCGTTCACTCGCGCTTTCCGAAAAGCTTTTCGGACTTCTCCCAGCCTCTACCGGCGCGTGCGCGATCCGCACTTTCATTTGCCGGCGTCCAACAAAATTCACTTTTTTGCCCCTGGTTCATCAACAAAAGGAGGAAAAGACATGGATTTATTCGATCGCTTTGCAGGCAATGACTCCTGGCACACGCGGCGATTGCTGGAATACGCAGGTACTTTGACCGAGGAACAATTGGATCGGCCGCTGCCCACGGTCGTGGAGCTGCTGCCTTGGCGAGAGTCAAATAAGACTCTAAGGCAGCTGCTGGAAAACATTGTCTTCACCAAGGAAGTCTGGACCGCCGCGCTGTCCGGAGCCGATATGGACATGAACGGCCCTCCCAAATCGCAGCGCTCCCCGCAAGCGCTGCTGCAGAGGCTCGAAAAAACGGATGCTGAACTGCGTCGTATTCTCGGTGACATTCGAAACCGCTCCGGTTGGGATGATACGTTCGTCGACGCTCTGTGCGAGCCGGCGGAGACCTTCACTTACGGCGGCGTCTTCGCCCATATCATGACCTTCAACGCGCATCGCCGATTGATGGCCTTGGACGCTCTACGCCAGCTCGGCGTCCAAACCGAAGGTTTCGGCGATCCCATGGAGTATGAGGAAAGTGTGGCACCCTGGAATCAGCGGGCAGCTCTCAAAATGCCATGAAAAGAACACCCCCGCTGATTTCAAAGTCCCGGCAAAGCGGCAGCCTTCTGGCGCAATCTCGGCGGCAAGCCTCCAGGCGAACGAACTCTTCAGGGAGTGGTGGCCGGTGCCGCGAAGATCGGTTCCGGGCCCGAAGACCAACCGGTGGAAGCTACGCGAGTTTGTGGTCCGCCGATCTTGATGTGGAGCGACGATGAGAACGGAATTGCTGCGATTCAACGGCGCAGTCGAGCGGGATCCCGCCATCGAGGCGTGGATGAAAGAGCGGGCGGGGGGATTGGGAGCCATCGCGCATCAGTGGTTTGCGGTGATGCGAAAGTGCGGGGACGAAGTCCGCGAACTTTTGCATGACGGATGTCCGGTGGCATGTTTGGGAGATGCGCCCTTCGGCTATGTCAATGTATTCACTTCGCACGTAAACGTGGGGTTCTTTCACGGCGCAGCATTGGCGGATCCGGCCCGCTTATTGCAAGGCACCGGCAAGTTCATGCGCCATGTGCAGCTGAGACCGGGAACGGCCACGAACGCCGCAGCGCTAAGCACACTCATCGATCGGGCGTACTCGGATATAAAGGCGCGCGTCGAAAATGGCTAGCACAGAGAAACAGCTCGGGAGGCCTTGCGGACGGGGGAGCCGCAAGATTGGTAACGAGATGTCGCATAGTATTTGCTGAATACAAGCCGAGTTCACGCCACCGATCCAGGCTCAATGGGCGCGTCGGCGAAAGCCGTCAAACGCGATTCAGCCGCTCCGCCGCACCCTCCACCAGGGAGCGCAAGAGTTCCGAGATTCCCGGGCAATGTGCCAGGCCCGCGCTCTGTCCGGCCCAGAGTGCGAGCAGGTCAGATCTGCCAGCCTCTTGCGCGGACAGTGCCAAGCTACGCATAAGGATCCGCTGCAATGGATAAGGCAGGATCTCGGTGCCGGGCTTATTCAACATTTGGAGTAGTTCATTGTCTATGCCTCGTGCGAGTCTGCCGGTAAATCCTCGAGTCAGCGCGGTCTGTCCGGCACTGCCGCTGAGAATGGCCTCGCGATGCAGCGGGTGCGCGCCAGATTCCTCGCAGGCGAGAAAGACCGTGCCCATCTGTACGCCTTCGGCTCCAAGCGCAAAGGCTGCGGCAATGCCTCGAGCATCGGCTATTCCGCCAGCGGCCACGACCGGAACCTTTACCGCGTCCGCCGTTTGCGGCACAAGTGAGAAGGTTCCTGTCAGCGAGTCCTGCGCCGATCTTAGGAAGGATCCGCGATGACCGCCCGCCTCAAAGCCCGAAGCAACCACCACTTCGACTCCAGCCTGCTCGAGAGCGATGGCTTCGTCCGGCGTGGTAGCCGTTCCGAGCGTAACGATCCCTTTCTTCCTGGCCTCGTCTAATATCTCTTTCGGTGGAATACCGTAGATAAACGAGAACGCCGGAACTCTAGCATCGAGAAGCACACGCGCCTGATCCTCAAACCGGATCGGCTTGTACGGTGCAAATAGCGGTTGGGTGCCGCCGAGTGCCTTGATGTGCGGCGAGAGATGCGACAGAGCACGGTGGAATGCTGCAGCGTCCGATGTGTGGGCTCCGGCATCTTCCATGGAAACCCACAAGTTCATCGCAAATGGCTTCGCCGTCAGCGAACGAATCGCGGCGATCACCTCTTCAATCGCGTTTGGTTCAAGACCGTGCGCTCCGAATGATCCGAGCCCTCCGAAATTCGATACAGCGGCGGTAAGTCTCTCGGATGAGAGACCGCCGAGCGGTCCCTGGATGAGCGGATACGCGATCCCCAGAACCTCTGAAACGCGGGTTTGATTCCATGTTTTCGCCATCATGCAACCTCGCAAAAAAAGGAAGAAGCTAGTACTCTCGCGCCCTTAGGCTTCAACTTCGAAAAGAACTTCTCACACAACCGGCACTCCGAGTGCCAGGCTGGCAACGCCAAGAACATTCGGAGCGGCAACTGGTCACGGGCCGGACTCGGTTTGCTAATCTTGACGGTATGAAACAACTCATTGTCGCTGTCGTCGTGCTCCTGACTCTCGGTCCATGTGCGACCAGGGCTCAGGATACGCCAATCCCCCAATTGGCGAATCTGATCAGGGCCAATGAGATGTTCGGGCGAAGGCTGCTCGTGGAACTCCACGGTGCTGCCTTGGAGAACAATGTAGTTGTTTCGCCAATCGGCATTTCGATTTCATTCGCTCCCATCAGATATGCCTCCTATGACATGGACACCTTGAAAGAAATCGACAAGGTCTTCGGTTGGGAACAAACCGGAGACATAGACCTCTCGAGCAGGATGCTCCTAGCTCGGTTCGACGACGACAACACCAAGATATCCACGCGGTTCGTTTTCCGCAAAGACGCTTCCATCTATCCAAACTTTTTGAAAATAATAAAACGGGATTTTGGAGTTGAATTTCAAGTCGCAGAGGCAAGCGCACCTCAGGAACGCATTCTTTCGCAAGGACCTGCCCCTTCCTTTGTGCCGCCGAAAGTTGAAGGGGGATTGACCAACAATTTTTGGATCGTGAACAGGACCGATCTCGACGCCTTGTGGAGTGGAAATACATTTGTTATGGGCAAAACAAAACTCGACGATTTTGCACCGGGAGCTGGGACGTCAATACGGACCCCGGTGCTTGTCAGTAAAATATCAAATTATGGGCACGTGAAGACGCCAGAATTCGAGGCAATTCGGCTCAACTGCGGAAGCGCCTATGTCCTGCTTTTGCTACCTGCGCCGGACGAGCGCATTCAAGACCTCGAAAAGCGCCTGGAGGACGGAGAGGTGCTGGCCGATGGCCATCTTCCAAAGGCGGTGGGCGACGTAGAGGTTCCAGAATTCCATCTACAGTACGAGGTCAACCTGCGGCCGGTATTGGTGGCGATGGGAATGAGTCGCGTGTTCACCAAGATGGACTCTCTGCAGAAGATGTCGTCGCAGGGCGCCATGCTTCAGGGTTTTTCGCAAAAAGTGGATATGAAATTCGACAAACTAGGTATTTACGCTCATGCGTTCACGTCGGGAGGTGGCCTTACCGGAGGCATGTTGGGAGGAGGCCCGCCTCCGTTCCATATGGTCTGCAATCGGCCCTTTCTGTTTCTTATTCGTGACAATTATACGGATTCGCTTCTGTTCGTTGGCGTCGTTGTGGACCCTAGGAAGAACTAAGTAGTATCAATTGTTTGTGGAGCACGAGCGTTAGGCCCACAAAATAGGGAGAACATCTTGGCCGCAAAAATTCTCATGGTTCTTAGTGCGAGCATTGTCTTTACGCTCGGAGTCGTCCATCTCGTCTATACGTTCTGGGGGCCAGCTCTCACGCCGCGTGACCCCGCACTGCAAACCAGCATGAGCCAGATTGCGCCTGTCATTACGAAAGAAACGACAATGTGGCGGTGTTGGATAGGCTTCAATGCCAGCCACAGCATGGGACTTATTTTGTTCGGCTTGGTTTTCGGTTTTCTCGCATGGGCGCACGGCCAACTCCTGTTTCAGTCACCGTTTCTGCTCGTTGTCGGCCTGGCAGTGCTTGGTGGTTTTGTTGTGCTCGCCAAGGTCTATTTTTTCAGTGTGCCTCTCACAGGCATCAGCATTTCTTTGGTCTGTTACGTCGCCAGCATTGTGCTATCTCGGGCCTTAACAATGCGCTCCTGAAGTTAACCGGCAAGGCCGTTGAGCAGAGGCCTAGCTGCAATCCTGTCGTTGTTCGGCTCCGGTGCCAAGGATCGGGTGGATCCCATGCCGAAAGAAATGCACTGGAGGCCGAAGGCATGTCACTGATTGGAACCGGCCGTGACGAAGGCGAAAACCACTACTACATCGCGCAAAAGAAATAAGTGTCACGGGTCTCTCGGCCCAGGTTGCGTGCCGGGCAATTTTGGGAAATTATCTCCCTCATCGGCTCAGAACGACACTCTAAGCGCCAATCGCAGCATGGTGGCCGTGCTTGTCGGTTGCGGTCTTCGGCGGTGCGAACTCTTGTCCGTGATTGTTTTGATAAACTGAAACGGTTATTCTATCTGCAGGTCTGAAATACCACGATGTTACTGTCAGGAGTAGAAGTAACAACGCAGGAACATTTTCAGCCATGGAATCACCCGATGCGATGTGTGAAAATACCGCTCCCGACATGGCAAAGAAAAAGCCGGCATATGCCCATTCCTTTAGCAAAGGAAATTTAGGAATCAGCAATGCTACAACTCCCAGAATTTTCCAAACACCGAGTATGGTTAGAAAATAAACGGGATAACCCAAATGGGTAATCCCATAGACCCCGGGCGGCGACAGGGCTCCTTCGGCTTTCGCTTTGAACAGCTGCAATGCTCCCGTTGACAGCATTCCTAATGCAAGCCAAACGGTGGCGATCCAATAGATAATTTTATTTCTCTTCGTCATAGATCCTCCTCGATTCACGATTTTTGAGTGGCCTCGGGCGGCCACGTGGGCGTTTCCATACCGAACTGCTTGGCGTACTCGGCGTTCAGGCGCTGCCAACCGCCGAACTTCACGGCCTCGGGGCCGACCATGCGGCCGATGGGGGTTCCGCCGAGAAGGCGATCCAGAACATCGAAACAAATGTGCCACCCGGCAGCACCCATGGCGATGAAGCGACGACCGATGCTGGTCCACAGCGTCAGGCGCGTGCCGCCAGCAAGGGCTTCGAGTTCCCACCGCATATCGAAGTCACCCCAGTTGTACTCGAGCGTTGCCGGAGCGTCGGCTCGCGTCACTCTTGTTTCGCTCACGCGCGGCGCGGGCGTCCCCACAGTCGTGAGATTCACCGTGGTTCCAACCGTACCCAGGCTGCGATCGGCGTCAAAAGGCGCCCACTCGCGCAGATGGGCCGGGTCGGTAAGCGCCTGCCAGACTTTTTCCGGCGGGTGGCGCAGTTCTCTGACGAGGACGAGCGTCCACTTCTCGCCGTCCTTTCGTATCTGCGCCCCGCTGGCGGGACCCGGTGTGTACTGCTCGCGATCAGTCACCTTCTTCTCCCTTATCGTGAATGGTGCGCCAGCTGCGTGAGCTGAATGCGGTTGCCGCAGGTGTCGTTCAGCATCGCAATGGTGGAGCCGGTCACGTCGGTGGGCGGCATGGTGAACTCGGCGCCGCGGGCCTTGATCCGTTCGTAGTCGCCCTTGACGTCGTCGGTGAAGAACATGGCGGCGGGCTGGTTCTGTTGAAAGATGGCCTGCTGATACGCTTTGGCGGCGGGGTTGTTGTTTAGTGCCAGCTGCAGCTCCGTACCGTCCGGCTCTTCGGGCGAGGCTACGGTCAGCCAGCGAAATGGGCCCTGACTGAAATCGGTCTTCTTGGCAAAGCCCAGTACCTCCGTATAGAAGCGCAGGGCCTTGTCCTGGTCGTCCACGTACAGGCTGGTCACTTTGATTTTCATTTCGTTTCTCCTTTATGGCTTTCGCGGTTTTGGGCTGCGCCGTTTTCTCGTCGGCTTCCCGTCCGGCAGTGTTGACTCGTCCATGCGGTCGAGGTGGCGTTCAAGAGCGTCTACGTGAGCGGACCAGAACCGGCGGAAAGGAGCCAGCCAGTCATCCAGCTCCTGAAGTGATTCAGGTTTCAGGCGGTAGAGACGACGCTGTGCGTCCACGGTCGCTTCCACGAAACCGCCCTCGCGCAGCACTCGCAGGTGCTTCGACACGGTCGGCTGCGGCATGCGAAGTTGCCGCTCGATCTCCCCCACCGATTGTTGGGACGAGACCAGCAGGCTCAATATCGCGCGGCGGTTCGGCTCCGCAATGATTTCGAACACAGATTCCATTCACCTGATATACCCCACCGAGCATATACGTGTCAAGGCATATTCAAG
>Ga0193716_1000019_pt1 | contig 130513 bp, 126 predicted proteins | sample U2c1metaG_FD_145901 | JGI IMG/M metagenome (GOLD analysis project Ga0193716, IMG submission 145901) | Soil microbial communities from a riparian zone of the East river system, Colorado, United States - U2c1 | ecosystem: Environmental > Terrestrial > Soil > Riparian zone | place: USA: East...
CGCATCATTGGTCACCGTCGCCGTAATGCCCTGCGGCTGGCCGACCTGCACGCTGGCTGAAGACGGCGTGACACTAACGGCCACTGCCGCGGTAACCGTGATCGTTGCCAGGCTTGTCTTGGTCCCGTCGGCAACCGAAGTCGCCGTCAAGGTAACTGCCGCCGGGCCCGGCGTAGTCGCAGGTGCCGTGTACGTGATCGCCACTCCGGAAGCGCTGGCCGCCGCGGAAAGAGTTCCACACGTTGCGCCGGCACAACCCGCTCCCGACAACGCCCAGCTCACGCCCTTGTTTTGCGTATCGTTGGTAACCGTCGCAGTAAAGGCCTTCGTTCCAATCTTGGTCTGAACATTCGCCGCCGATGGCGCCACGCTCACCGCAATTCCCGCCGTCACCGTAATCGTCGCTGTTCCCAGCTTCGATCCATCGGCCACCGAGGTTGCGGTCAATGTAATTGTTGCCGGACTCGGTGCGTTCGCTGGAGCCGTGTACGTGATCGGGGTTCCCGACGCGCTGGTTGCCGCAGAAAGCGTCCCGCACGTTGCGCCGGAGCAGCCCAATCCGGATACAGTCCAACTTACACCTTTATTTTGCGAATCATTCGCTACCGTTGCCGTAAACGCCTGCGTTCCAATTCCCGCCTGTACGCTTTGCGTTGCCGGGGCAACAGTCACTCCAATTGTCGGCACCGATGTCACCGTAATTACAGCGGTCCCGTTACGTGCTGCGTCTGCAACGGAAGTCGCCGTCAGGGTGACCGTCGCCGGAGTAGGCACAGAGCTGGGGGCGGTGTAGGTGATCGCCACGCCGGAGGCACTCGAACTCGCGGAAACGGTTCCGCACGCCGCACCGCTGCAGCCCGCGCCACTCAAAGCCCAGGTCACGCCATTCGTTTGCGAGTCATTCGAAACGTTCGCCGTAAAACTCTGCAGTTGTCCCGTCTGTACCGAAGTTATGTTCGGTACCACGCTTACCCCAACAGGCGCCGTCACCGTAATCGTTGCTGTCCCGGTCTTGGTTCCGTCCGCCACAGAAGTCGCTGTCAAAGTAACCGTCGCCGGACTCGGCACACTCACAGGCGCTGTATATGTTATCGCCGCGCCAGATGCGCTGGATGGCGCAGAAAGCATTCCGCAAGTTGCGCCTGCGCATCCGGCACCGGAAAGCGTCCAATTCACGCCCTTGTTTTGCGGATCATTGGTCACCGTCGCTGTGAATGCTCTGGTGCCGATGCCCGCCTGCACGCTTGTCGGCGTGGGCGCCACCATAACCGTGATCGCAGGTGGCGCAGTCACCGTGATGGTTGCCGCGTTAGATTTTGTGGCGCCGGTAACGGAAGTTGCCGTCAGCGTCACCGTCGCCGGACTCGGCACGCTCGCAGGCGCCGTATACGTTATTGCCACGCCGGAAGCGCTGGCTGCGGCAGACAAAGTTCCGCAGGTTGTGCCGGTGCAACCGGTCCCGGACAAAGTCCACGTCACTCCTTGATTTTGCCCATCATTGGCCACCGTAGCCGCAAATGTTTTTGTTCCCGCCGATGCTTGAACGTTCGCCGTCGCCGGAGCAACCGTCACGGCAATCGCTGGCGGCGGAGTAACGGTGATGATCGCCGTCTGCGATTTCGTCGTATCGGAAACAGAAGTCGCCGTCAGTGTCACCGTAGCCGGACTCGGCACGCTCCCGGGCGCCGTATACGTTATCGCCACGCCGGAAGCGCTGGCTGCGGCGGACAAAGTTCCGCACGTTGCCCCGCTACACCCGGCTCCCGACAAGGTCCAGGTCACGCCCCGATTCTGCAGATCGTTTGTCACCGTCGCCACAAACGTTCTTGTTCCCACCGATGCTTGAACGTTCGCCGTCGCCGGAGCAACCGTCACGGCAATCGCTGGCGGCGGAGTAACGGTGATGATCGCCGCCTGCGATTTCGTCGTATCCGAAACAGAAGTCGCCGTCAGTGTCACCGCTGCAGGAGTAGGCACGCTGACTGGCGCGGTGACACTAATCGCCACACCTGACGCGCTGGATGCTGCAGACAAAGTTCCGCACGTTGCACCGCTACACCCGGCTCCCGACAAGGTCCAGGCTACGCCCCGATTCTGCAGATCGTTTGTCACCGTCGCCGTAAATGTTCTTGTTCCTGACCCGGCCTCAACATTGGCTGCGTCTGGAGCAACCGTCACGGCGATAGCGGGTGGCTGCGTCACGGTGATCGTGGCGGACGCAGATTTGGTTCCGTCAGCAACCGCGGTCGCGGTGATGGTGATCGACGCGGGAGAAGGCACAGCCGCTGGTGCGGTGTAGGTAATCGCCGTTCCGGAAGCACTGGACACAAGCGAAAGCGCGCCGCAGGTTACGCCGCTGCAGCCCGCTCCGGTCAAGGTCCAGTTCACGCCTTTATTCTGCGTATCGTTTTGCACTGTTGCCGAGAATGCCTGTGTCAGCCCCACTTGAATTGACACCGAACCGGGCGTGAGGCTGACCGAAATTACCGGCGTCACCGTAATCGTCACCTGCGCAGATGCCGATTACGGTGAATCCGCCTGCGCAATTGCGGTCACCGTAACCGTGGCCGGAGTGGGTGCTTGGGCTGGGGCCGTGAATAACCCGTTCGCATCGATCGTTCCATGAGTGCTGTCGCCGCCCGCCGTTCCGTTCACCTGCCAGCTCACCCCGGTATTTGCAGCATGCAAAACCGTAGCCGTAAATTGTTTCGTCTGCGAAACTTGCACGCTCGCGGCTGTCGGATTCAGCGCGATTCCGACTGTCACTGGCGGCGTACTGAATAAATTTGAACTCGCGCAGCCGTTCAGCAGCGCGGTGCTCGAAATCAGGGCCAGAATGATTTTCCGCGTGACGGTCATCGAGTGGACAGACGAACGCATAGAGATTCCCTCAATTGGCGCAGCTCTGCACAAATCGGACTTAAACGACTTTGAAACTTGCGGGGTATTGAAAGTATATCTGTTTTCTAGGAATTTTCTGAAAATTCCCGGTCCATTTGTCGCAGATAGAACGGGCCTTCCGAACAGCCCGCGAACTGCCGCTCAGAACAGGTCGAAAACGGCCCCAGGGAAGGATTCGCTACCTTCGTTACTAGACAACCAGTAAACAGCAGGATCCCGGCCATAGCCGGGATCCTGCTCGTTCTGCGCTCATCGAACAAGCTAGTTCGGGAGCAGTCCGTATACGTCGATCTCTCCCTTTACGGTGGGCGTATTTAGCGTCGTATCGTTCCCGCGCGTCCCGATGTATACCTTGCCGTTGGCTACCGTCGGCACCGTGAACTTTACACAGTTTCCCGCCATATCGCGATTCCCCGATGCCTGCGCACTGTTCCACACTTCAGTGGACAGATTCGTCGCGTCATATGCATGCAAAACGGCAGCCGAAGCCGCGCGCGTAGGATTTGAACTGTTCAATCCGAAATTGTTGGACGCTGTGGCCCACACAATTCCGTTGGTCGAGCCCGAAGAGGAAACCGACGGCGTCGCTCCCGGGAACCCATAGTTGGTCGTACTCTGGGAAGCTGCCGAAGTCCCAAACAATCCCGTTGTGGGGTTGAGGGCGTACTGATTGAGTGGTCCGATCCCGGCCAGGTACAAACTATTCTGCCAAAACGCGGCCGTTGCAAAAATTGCGCCGTTATTATTGATCGTTTGCACCACCTGGTTGGTGCCGTCCTTGTGCCCCATGTTGGTTCGATCGATCAAAAACAAGTTCCCCTGTTTTCCTCCGCCAATGACCAGTTGGGCGTGCGGACCGCTCGGCTGATCCACAAGAATCGCGGCGCCTCCGGCTCCGAAGTCGGTATCGTTGGCATTCAGTGTCGCTTCATCTGCCGGCGTAAACCAATCGAGTACTCCAATTCCGCTGGAGGTGCTTAATTTCATGAACGAGTCGCCGTAATCGGAATTGGTCGTGCCATCTCCGCTGTAATCGCCATTTCCAGTGATGAGATACAAATTATTTGAGGCGTCGGCCGCCGGCGCTCCTCCGGCCATCCAGATCCCGCCGTAACCACCATTCGGCGAATCGTTGAACACGCCCGTCTGCGCCAGCGTCGAGGCGTTGTATCCCAAAACCCAACCGTGATAAGGCGCTCTATCCTCGTGCGAGGCAAACGCCACATAGACGACTCCGTTCACCAATGCCAGCCCTGCTCGCTGAAACTCCGTTTGCGGATTGAAGGCCACATTGCCGCCCGACGATCCATCTCCGGTTCCCGGCACCGTCGCCGCAATGGTTACCGGGCTGGAAGGTCTCTCGGCACCCGTCGCCAGGTCCAACGCATGCAACCGCTGAAAAAAGGTGGTACCGGAGGAAACGGATTTGCTTACCACATAGATTGTGCCGGAGCCTAGATCAATCACCGGCGTGCCCGTTATGCCCACTTCTGAGGCCACATCTCCGAAACCGTTGCCCACTAGATTCCCGGTAATGCCGGACGGTACCGGGGTTTCGCCGGAACCGGCTCCATGCGCCGTATCGAGCAAGTTGGCATGCCAATACGTCACGCAAGAGCTGTCATCCGCGTCGAACACATACACGCTGTCATGCTGGGTGGCGGCGACAACAATGTTGTGTTTCCCTCCGCCAATTGTGAAGTTTGCCGCCCACAGGGGTTGCGCATAAATGGCTCCATCGGTCGGGCAGGAAAATAATTTTCCGAATGTTGTGGTATTCACATTGGCAACAGTCAACGCATATTCCTGGGTGTTGGCTCCATCGCGGGAAAGATTATTGTGGTAGGTGGTCACGCCAGCCAGATCCGTTACGCCAATCGTTGCGGTTGCCGTTTTCGAACCGTCGGCAACGCTGGTCGCCGTAACCGTTACCGGCCCTGCCGAACCGGGAGCCACAAACGTCGCACTTGTCGTGCTCTGGCTGCTGAAGGTTCCCGCCGATTTGCTCCAGGTCACACCGGCGCTGCCCACGTCGTTACTCACTGTCGCCGTAAACACCTGCGAACCGGTTACCGTCATTCCTCCGCGCACGGGCGTCAGAGTGATGCTGATATTTCCAGTACTCCCCGAAGTGACCGTAATTGTTGCTGTGGCAGTTTTCGTCGTATCCGCGACCGAGGTCGCAGTCAGAGTCACTGTCGACGAGGGGACCGTAGCAGGAGCTGTGTAGGTAATGGAAGTTCCCGAGGTACTGGTTGCGGCCGACAGGGCTCCGCAGGTTGCACCAGAACATCCCGACCCGGCTAGCACCCAGCTCACGCCCTTGTTCTGCGAATCGTTTGTGACCGTGGCCGTAAACGCCTGCGGGCCGCCAACCGGCACGCTCGCCACCGACAAACTCAGGCTAACTACGATCGCCGGTGGAGGATCAGTGCCCCCATTCGATGTATCGCCGCATCCGCCCAGCAGGGCCACGGCCAGCCCGGCGAAACACAGAACAACTTTCGAACTCAAATTCAGAAAATCGGCAGACAAGCGCATCGAGTCGCCCTCGGGTTGCAGTTTTCGCGGCATGAAGCTGGGGGGCATGGTCCTAACTTGGATGAGCGCGGATGGATAAAAGTATATGGCCGTCCCGGTTTCATTTCCGCACGCCCCCACTCTAGAGGACCTGGCGAGAAGGGCTCCGCCTAGGAGTTGGAGGTCCAAAGCTTGCGGATATAGCTCTTTACGCGGTTTACAATCGTGTCGGGAGGCGGCGGCGCAGGGGGTCTTACAGCAGGTTTGGCAGCAGCTGGCAGCGCGGCAGGAGGGATCGCGGTGGCCACCACGGGAGCGCCCTCGACTCGCCCCTGGAAGATGAGGGTCGGCCGCACGCGTGCCCGGCGCACTATGGTCACCAGTTTCGGATCAAACTCGGTAGAAACCTTCGAACTTGCGTCGTAGGCCAGGGGAGGCATAAAGACCTGATATTCCGGTTCCTGTCTTGTCGGCAGCACTGCTTCCGGTTTTGCCGGCGGAAGCGGCTTGGGCTCCAGCTCTTTTTTGCGAATTTCCTCTGTCGTTGCCAGCCGGCTGATCTCAATCGCCGGCGCAGCCCTGCTCACCTGAACATCGCATGTGCAGCGTCCCGCGCTGTTCAGCAGAGTGTCCAGTTGACCGTTAACAAGCAGAACGTCACCGCTCTGCGGAACCAGCACGTTTTGTCCGGTAAGCTGCTGTTCGATGCGCACGGCGCCGGTATTCGCCCGCACGCACATCGCTCCGCTCGCCTCCAGTCCGAAAACGGAATCCTGTGCGCCGCCGCCAATGGCGATGGGCTGGGCCTGGATTTGCGGAGTGTAAACTGTCAGCGCGGGTTCGCGATCGATATGGGCGTGCAGCATTCCACTATCCAGCGCGATGGTAAGTGAACCGCCGGACTTGAGCACCGAAAAATGCGCAGGGCCGCAGATGGAAATGGTGCCGCCTTCGACCAGATCAATTCGCGCCGTGCCGGATTTTACTCGTACGTCGCTTCCACTGCGCAGAATGGTGTGCACCAGTCCGTGCGTCGCTTCCACACTCATGGGACCAGTAACCGCGATAGCTTCTCCGTCGATTTTCCCGACCGCTTCACCCGGCGGATTGTCCGGGCCGGCTGCGGCAGTACCCAGAATTGCGGCGCCGCATAGAACTACGGGCGCGGCTGCCCGCAGGCCGCGAAGTGCTAATTTCTTGGAATTGAAATAGGAAAACACCAGACGCTACTCCTGCACGCTACTGCGCAAACACACCTATACTATACGTCGATGCCCCAGCGGCCGCACGCGTAGATAGGGAAGATGGCACCAGACGCAGGAAATAATCGCCAGGCAGAAATTTCTCCCCACGGAGACAGCGCGTCTGCTCCGGAAGCGACGGCTGGGCCTGAAACTGTCAATGCGCACTACGATACGCGGCTGCCCATGCTCAAGTGGTCACGGCGGATCCAGATTCCCGTGATTGCCGCCGCGGTCTACAGTGTCATTCGAACCATTGGGCCTACGCTGCGCTACGAGGTGCTCGGCTGGCAGCACGCTGAGGAAGTCTACGCAAATGGCCAGCGATGCATCTGGTCCTTCTGGCATCGCGTGATTATTCCTGTCGCCTGGTGGGCCAGAAATCGCGGAATCGTGGTGATGAATACCACCGCCTTCGACGGCCAATGGACCCGCAAAGTCATCGAGTGGCTCGGCTTCAACACCGCCCAGGGAAGCTCTTCGCGGGGTGGTCTGCGCGGGCTGGCTGTAATGCCGCGGCGACTGGCCGAAGGGCTGGACTGCGCGTTTACAATCGACGGCCCGCGTGGCCCACGCTACGTCGCCAAACCCGGCCCGGTCATGCTCGCCAGGAAGACCGGCTGCCCGATCCTGGTCTTCCACGTTGGATGCGATCGTGGAAAAACTCTTGAAAAAACCTGGGACCATTTTCTCTTGCCAAAATTATTCGCGCGCACGGTGATGATTTTCGCGCCGCCCATTTTTGTTCCCAAAGATGCCGACGCCGAACTCCTGGAGGCGAAACACGGGGAGATGCAACGGGAACTCGAGCGTGTCCGCGATCTCGCCGAATCCTGGTTTTCCCTCACGGAATCCGAGCGCCAGAGCCATCGCGGCAAGCTGGAAAATGAGAATTTTGCTCTACGTTAGGTTTTCCGCGCGTTCCGTGAGTTTGACCTGCAGATCCATTTTCTTGCCGCCACGATAGATGGTGATCTTTACGGTGTCGCCGGGACGCTTACGATTCAGAATCACATTTACATCCAATTGATTGCCGACTTTTTGGCCATCAATGGCGGTCATTACATCTCCGCCGATGGCGATGCGCCGCATTCCGGCTTGTGCGACTTTGTCGCCGCCTTTTATTCCTGCAGCCGCCGCCGGCCCTCCCCGCGTGACGCTCTCCACCAGCAATCCCTCTTTTACCGGTAAATCAAGGGCATCGGCGAGATATCCGGCAATGGGAAGCGTTTGTACTCCGAGAAATGCCCGGTGCACCCGCCCGTCCGTCATCAAATCAGTGGCAATGCTTTTCGCCGTATTGATGGGAATCGCAAAGCCGATGCCGGCCGTAGTTCCCGAAGGCGTGTAAATCGCCGAGTTGATCCCGATCACTTCGCCATGCGAATTGATGAGCGGGCCGCCGGAATTTCCACGGTTGATTGCCGCGTCGGTCTGGATCGCTTCGTCAATAAAAGTGTTTTGTCCCGTTTGTACCGTGCGTCCAAGCGCACTCACCACGCCCGTGGTCAGCGTGGACTGAAATCCAAACGGATTGCCAATGGCCAGAACTTTTTGTCCAACTTGAATGGTGCCGGAATCGCCCAGCGGCAAAGCCACGATCTTCTTGTCCTTGAGCTCGATCTTGATCAGCGCCACGTCGTTGCGCTGATCCGCGCCGATCACCTTCGCTGGGTAGCGCGACTGGTCGCCCAATACCACTTCAATGGACTGCGCTTCCTGTATTACGTGAAAATTGGTCAGAATGTAGCCGCGCGGATCAATCACAAAGCCCGAGCCGGCGCCTTCGACCGGAACCGGGTCCATGAAGAAATCGTATTCAGTAGCCTTGGTCAGGATATTTGCAACAGCCGGAGAAGCTTGCCGATAAACGCGGACATTGATGGATTCATCATCGGTCAGCACGGCATCGCGTTGCGCCTGCGTCGACACCGGGAGCGCATTGGGTGAAAGCGCGCTGCTGGTGCCGGAAGGCACCGCCTCCACGCTGGTGGGCTGCCGGGAACTGTAGCGACCGCCCGCCCAGTACGCCGCGCCAAGAAGAATGAGAGCGACAATTACAAATCGTGCCCGATTCGATGAATTCGATGCCGTCATGGTATTCGTCCTTCCAACCGCGTGTCCCTAGTATAGAAAAAATTGCCGTGCGGCAGAACCTCACAAGCCCGAATCAATGTATTTCTCGGTCTGCTCCTGAAGCAGCTCCATCGGCAAACCGCCATTCTTCAGGATCACATCGTGGAATTCGCGGATATCGAACTTTGCGCCCAGGCGTTGTTCCGCCTTTTGCCGCAAACCTTGAATGGTGAGTTGGCCGATCTTGTAGGAAAGAGCTTGCCCCGGCCATGCAATGTAGCGGTCAATTTCTGAAACGGACTGGTCCGGCACATGCGCATGAAAAAAATCGACAGCTTGTTCACGGCTCCAGCCCATGGAATGTATCCCGGTATCTACAACCAAACGCACTGCGCGAAACCGCTCACTGCTCAGCTGGCCATAGCGGCTGTAGGGATCGCCATAGAGTCCCAGTTGCCTGCCGAGCGATTCGACGTACAGGGCCCAACCTTCACTGTACGCGCTATTGCCATAAAACTTACGAAATTCCGGCAGTCCGGTGATGGAACGCGCAAGCGAACCCTGAAAAATGTGTCCGGGAACCGCTTCGTGTAAAACGAGCGACTCTTTGTTGGATTTCATCTGTTGTTCGGGTTCGTAGGTATTCAGATTGAACCAGCCGGGTGCGCTGCCGTCGGGTGCAGGAGCTTGCGCATTGGAAGCGGTGGCGGCCTCGCGATCCGGAGGAATCGCGCGAATGCCATAAAGCAGCATGGGAATGTGGCGGAAAAGATTGGGCAGATTGGGCTCAATGATTTTCGCGATATTGCGGCAATAGATCAGCATGTCGTCTTTCGACGTGAAATGCTGCTCGGGCATCGCGGCCATCTTCGCTTCAAATTCCGGGAGGGTTCCTGTAAAACCGGATTCGCGGGTGAGCGCCAGCATCGCGGTTTCGATGCGCTGCAATTCATCTTCGCCGATCTTGTGAATTTCGGCCGGAGTCAGTGTCGTGGTTGTGTAGCGGCGAACCAGCACTGCGTAGGAAGCCTGTCCGTCTGCGATGGAACCCAACCCAGCCTTGGCACGCGCTTTCGCAGCGTACGGCCCGGCAATGTAGTCATGCAGTTTTTTCCAGGCCGGCAGAAATTGTCCTTCATAGGCTTTACTGGCTGCGTTGCGCAGAGTGGCTTGCTCGTCTGCCGGAATGCCGGAGGGGAACTGCCGGAACGCCAGCAACAACGCGGTAGTCGAGGAATCCTGGGCCATCTGGGCGGCCAGCTGTCGGCTGACCAGATCCACAACGTTGCGCGGTTGCACCATTCCGCGCTGAACTGCTTCTTCCAGGATGGCGATGTTTTGATCCACGTAGGCAGGAACGCCGTTGATTCTGGCGATGATATTTTCGTAGTCCTTAACGGTGTGTCCCGGCATGCGGTCCACAGCCACGTAAATTCGATTGTGCAGACCGAAGAGCTGGTTCACGCGGACCAGATGCGTTTCCACATCTTCCGACGCCAGTTGTTGCTCGGCGTCGTACTGAAACAGGCGCACGCTGAGCCGGTCTTGTTCTGACAACTTGTTAAGAGGGAACGCCTTAAGTTGTTCCAGTTTTTTCTGAAGGTGAACGCGCCGCAACTCGCGGCCCGCTTTCGACCAATCATTCCAGCGGTCGTCATATTCGTGGCGCCCGATCGACGTTGCGCTTTCTGGAGACTCCCTCAGTTCTTCCTCAAATGAGTCTGCAAAAAACTTCTTGAGCCGTTCGGAATCGGCTTGCGCTCGAACGGAGAAGGGCAGCAGTAACACGCAAAGAACAGACACGAGGCAGCGCCTGCTGCTCTGTCTGGAGACGTGAACCGGTCCGGCCTTTGCTAACCTGTCGCTCATCCTCTGCCTGTCCTTCCATTCTTTATTTATTAACTGCTGCTACCGTCGTTGGACGGAGCCATCAGGGCTTTCGTTTCCCTGCCGCCTGACGAATATTGTCCACCAACGCTTCGACCTGGCGCCGCGTCTGCTCAACCGTTCCGGAGCAATCGATGGTATGGGTGGCTTGCTGAAGTTTGTCGGCCACCGCAAGCTGCGCTGCGATGCGCTGCCGCGCTTCTTCCTCGCTAAGCCCCCGCGCCAACAATCGTTCAAGTTGTTGTTCCGGGCGGCACCAGACGACAACCAGTCCATCGAGATCTTTCACGAAATTCGCTTCGACCAGCAGCGCCGCTTCCACAAAAACCGCGTCATGGGTGCCCGTGTGTTCCCAATCCTGCAACTGGCGAATCATTGTTTCATGCACGCGTGGATGGACAATGGCATTCAGGCGTTTCAGTTTTTCAGGGTCTGCGAACACCAGCGCCCCGAGACGAGCGCGATCGATGCGTCCGCCGCCGGTTGTAACGTCTGGCCCGAAGGCCTTAACCACTTCATCGTAAGCTGCCTGCCCGGGTTCCACTATTTTGTGCGCGAGAGAATCGGCATCCAGGACGGCAAAACCCATGCCGAGGAGCATCGCGGCCACTGTACTTTTTCCGCTCGCAATTCCGCCGGTCAGGCCCAGTTTTAGCATGTCGGTGTTTATCGCGCCGAGGCAATCGATGTGGCAGATGGGTTGGGTGTGCCGCGCCGCAGGCGAGCGGCCTTTACCGTATTGCTCATGAGCATGGTGATGGGCATGGGGCCCACGCCACCGGGAACCGGACTGAGTGCGCCCGCCGTGTTGATGGCGTCGGGATGCACGTCGCCAACCAGCGCGTTGCCCTTCGCGCGGAACTTTTCCAGCCGCGCGGCGAAATTCTGGAAGAGCCGCTCGGCTTCGCCAGGGTCGGTCACGCGATTCGTTCCCACATCAATCACCGCGGCACCCGGTTTGATCCAGTCCGCTTCCACATATCCGGCTTTGCCGATTGCTGCGACCAGGATGTCGGCGCGGCGCAGAACGCCGGGCAGATCGCGCGTTTTGGAATGGCAGATGGTCACCGTGGCATTGGCGTGCATGAGCAGCAGAGCCATAGGCTTGCCTACGATATCGCTACGCCCCAGTACGACGGCGTTTGCCCCTTCCATCACGATGTCGTTGCGCCGCAGAATCTCCATGCAGCCCGCCGGAGTGCAGGCGACCAGTCCCGGGCGTCCGCTCACCAACCGGCCCAGACTGACGGGATGAAACCCGTCCACATCTTTTGCGGGATCGACCGCTTCAAGAACCCGCTTGGTATCGACCTGTTTCGGCAGTGGAAGTTGGATCAGAATTCCGTCTACCGTATTGTCTCGGTTCAGATCCTGCACGAGTTGCAACATTTCAAGCGTGGTGGTTGTGGCTGGCGGGGTAATCAGCCCGCTCGAAATGCCCAGCTGCTCGCAGGCCGCAATCTTGCTCTTAACGTACAGTTGCGACGCGGGGTCTTCGCCGACCAGCACAGCAGCGAGGCCCGGCCGCACTCCGGCCGCCGTGAGCAGGGACACTTCGTCCTTGAGTTCGGCGAAAACCTGGTCACGGATCTTGAGACCATCCAGAACGCGAGCAGTCATGACAAAATCATAGCACAGCGGAAAAAAGACGAAGCGCCGGCCGCCAATACGGCAGAGCGGCGGCGCGCCGGCGAGGTTCTCTCGGGTCGCAGCAACGGGAACTTCAGGGCAGGCCAGGCATCTAAGAGCAAGGAGAATTCCCGACCGTGTTTGCAGAAACCGAACGCAGGAAACTTGAAAAAATAGCGCAGCGGGATGGCCGTCTGCCTCCGGGACAGTCTCTGACACTGAAGTGGCCGGTCCTGCACTGCGGAAGCGTTCCGCGCTTCAATCCCGAAACCTGGGACTTCACCGTTTCCGGCATGGTGGAACGGCCGGTGCGGCTGAGCTGGGCTGAATTGCGCGCACTACCGCAAACCGAAGTCAGCTCCGATTTCCACTGCGTCACGCGTTGGAGCCGGCTTGATAATCGATGGACGGGGGTGCTGTTCACCGAGGTTCTGAAGCTCGTCGCGCCACAACCCGGTACCGAATTTGTCTCCGTGCAAGCCGAAGAGGGATATACGGCGAATGTTCCGCTGGCTGATTTGCGGCGGCCCAACGTGTTATTCGCCTTCGAGCACGATGGCCAGCCGCTCACCGCGGATCATGGCGGTCCCGTTCGCCTCATCGTGCCGCACCTCTACGCTTGGAAAAGTGTGAAGTGGGTGCGTGGTTTTATGCTCCTCGACGAGGACCGTCTCGGCTTCTGGGAACGCAATGGCTACCACGCGTACGGCGATCCCTGGACCGAACAGCGCTATTCCGGGCGATGAGAAACGCAACACTCGGTTGCTTGCAATTCGGCCTGCACTGACAGGTGAAACAAAGAAAAACGGCTGGCAACTCTGCCAGCCGTTTCTGATCTCGAGAAGTAAGCGGAATTACCGATGTCCGCCGCCGTGTGAGCCGCCGCCGCCGTGGCCACCGCCACCGCCGCGGAATCCACCACCACCACCGTGAGACCCGCCACTACCACCGCGGAATCCGCCATTACCGCCGCGGAATCCGCCGCGAGATCCACCGTTGTATCCGCCGCGACCAGAGACTGCCGGGCCTCGTCCGCCGTAGGAGGGGCCACGACCGACGTATCCGTGAGAACCATTCCCACCGCGTCCGTAGTACCCGCCACGGCCACCATAATAGCCACCGCGTCCGTAACCACCGCGTCCGTAATAACCACCGCGTCCGTAGTATCCGCCGCGACCATGGTATCCGCCACGACCATAGTAGTAACTACGGCCAAAGCGTCCGTGAAACCAGGGGCCAGCTCCGATGAAAAGTCCGCCTACAAAATAATCAGGCCCGTAAAAGCCATAGGGAGCGCACGCGTACGGATAATAGTCGTAATAACCATACGAGCAGACCGGGGCCGGTCCATAGTCATAGCTGTACGCGGGTCCTACGCCGACGCCGAAAGAAACTTGAGCTTTTGACGGAGCTGCCGACAAGCACAGCAAAGCGCCGAGAAGAGCGACGTACTTTAGATAACGCATTTGAATGCCTTTCCTCAGATCCTGAGCCAGGTTCCAACACGCTGGATCTGACAGCGTTCCAGGCGCCTCCCGATTTATCTTCCAATTGAGGAGGTCGCCTGCTTATTAGAACACCAATATACACCCAGAGTTGCGGCGCTGTATCTACAGTAGATACAGGGGTTTGGAAGCCTTTCCGTGAAGTTGCTGAAATCGAGCGGGATACGGCCGAGCGCGGCAGCGCGAAGTGAAAAACGCCCGAGTCGCGTGTGGCGACTCGGGCGGACCTTACTTCAAATGGCGCGGCGCAATTCGCCCCCGCACAAAAGCAATGACCTAGTAGATGTCGTATTGCTCCCAGTGCAGGGTGGCGTCGGACTGGATGATGATGTGTTTGTGCGAGGTTTGCTCGAGTTCATCGATAAGCATCGACTCGCGGGTCTTGAGGGCCTTGGCGATTTCTGGATTTACGCGGACCGTCAGGTTTGGTCCTTCGTGTCCTGCGGCTGCCATTTTGCGGGCTTCTGCTTGGATTTCATAGCAGAGGGTCGGAATGGATTTGACCATGCCGGAGCCGGTGCAATAGGGGCAGGGCTGGCACAGAACGCGCTCGAGCGCTTGCTTGGTGCGTTTGCGCGTGATGCAGACCAAGCCGAATTCGTTGAAGCCCAGGGCCTTGCTGGGAGCCTTGTCTTCTTCCAGGGCTTGTTGCAAAGCAGTGAGAACTTTTTCCCGGTTGCGGCGTTCTTCCATGTCGATGAAGTCGACGACGATGATGCCGCCGAGGTCGCGAAGGCGAATTTGCCTCACAATTTCTTTCACCGCTTCAAGATTGGTCTTGACGATCGTGTCTTCTAGACGCGTGGAACCTTTACCGACAAATTTGCCGGTGTTGACGTCGATAGCGACAAGCGCTTCGGTGTGGTTGATGACGATATAACCGCCGGACTTGAGCCAAACCTTCGCGCGCAGGGCTTTGTCGAGTTCGTGCTGAATGCCGAACTCTTCAAAGATGGGCGTGTCTTTTGTGTACAGCTTGACCTTGTTGACCAGTTTGGGCTGGAAGCGGCTGACGAACTCGACGACTTTGCTGTATTCCTCTTCGTTGTCGATCCAGATGCCGGTGAAGTCGTCGCTGACATAGTCGCGCAGAATGCGTTCGACGAGATTCAGATCGCGATGGAGAAGAGAAGGAGCTTTGCGCTCTTCGCTCTTCTGCTTGATTTCGTTCCAAGTCTTGCCGAGAAAATCGATGTCGGCGCGAATTTCGTCATCGGTAGCGCCGCCAGCGGCCGTGCGCACGATGAATCCGCCAGGATAGCTGTTGCCGGCTTCGCTGACGAGACGACGCAGACGCGAACGATTTTCCGCCGAGACAATCTTGCGGGAAACCCCCGTGTGATGAACCGTCGGCATGTACACCAGGAAGCGCCCCGGCAAAGCGACGTGACTCGTGATGCGGGCCCCCTTTTTGCCGAGAGGCTCTTTCGCGATCTGGATGACGACATCCTGACCGGCTTTGAGCATTTCAGAAATGAGTTGCGGACGGCGTGACGGTCCGGAATGACCGTGACCGTGATGTCCGCGGTCATGGCGCGGACCGCCGGGTCCGCGGCGTTCAAAACGGGGGCCGCCACCGGGACGTCCTCCGCGATCTCTGCCGCGCGTATCGGGGCGTCCTCCGCGGCTGTCGGGCCTGCCGCCACGCCCTCCGCGGTCCCTGCCGCCACTGCGGAACGGACGCTGAAAGCGCGAACGCGGATTGCCGCCGATGCGCGCTGAATCGCGCGGGAACGGTTCGCGAGCTTCTGCCGAACCTGCCGCGCGGGGGGCGCGAGTTTCGCCTGGCAGAAGAATTACATCCTCTTCAACCGGCGCCGGTGCATGGATATTTCCTTCCCCTGCGGCTTCGGCCGCTTCCACTTCCTGTTGTTCGGATTCTTCGGCTTCCTGTTCTTCAGAAGACAATTCATCTTCCGGTTCTTCTGCTTCATCGGCGTGTTCAACTTCGAGACCCGGATGATCACCGAGAGCCGCAACGTGTTCCGCACTTTCGTGCGCGGCCTCGGCTTCGGCTTCGGCGCGGCTTACCGCGCGACGCGCTTCCGCTTCAGGGGACTCCGATTCCCGTGCGCCGGGCACCTCAGCAGCTTCCGAGGCTATGATTTCTTCCTCTTCGTCTTCCTCGATTTCTTCTTCCTCTTCAAAATCCGCTTCGCCTGAAATCGCCACCGCTTCCACATCGGCGGTTGCTTCCTCGTGCTTCGCTTCGACGAAATCTGCCGACAGCGCAGCCACCTGGTCCTCACTCAGGTCCGTTTCACTACGCACGGAGTCCGGCTCGAGGGCATCGGCGGATGGCTCGGTCGGGTCCGCTACTGCAGATTCGTCGACTGGCACTGCTTCAGAGCCGGCATCGGCCAGCAGCCAGCGGGGAAGTCCGCCGGTAAAACGGCGCGGAACAGTTGTTCCTCCAGAACCTGTCGTGGGCAATCCACTCGCCGAGCGCGGCGAAATATCTTCAGGCTGCGGCTGGGGCTCGTGAATTTCTTCTTCCATCACCGGAACTGCGGGAGCCGCGGCGGGCTTGCTGCGATATTTGGCCAGAGACTCGCCCGGCAGAAGAATCGGCTCTTCCTCAGAACTTGCCGGAGCAGAGTGGCTGCTTTGCCGTGGTTCTTCCGGACGACGATTGTCGAATCCACGCTGTCCCGGCCCGCGCGGTTCGAATCCGCGCGGTTGGCCGCCACGCTCCGAGCCGCTGCGATCATAATTGCCGCGCGAATCGCTGCTCCGCGTTTCACCGCCCTGAGCAGGGGCATATTTTGAGGCCGGCAGATTGCGTCCTCCGCCGGGTCCCCCTTGCGGGCGTCCACCGCGCCCGCGACTACCGCCGCGACGTCCAAAACGTCTGCCGTCGTTGCGCCCACCGCGGTCTCCGCCGCGATTGGCACCGCGGTCGCTGCCGCTACCGCGGTCGCTGCCGCGATCGTTGCCCCGGCCGTAACTCTGACCTGGCCGATCGCTTCCTGTGCGGCTGGGATAATTTTGCGTGGGGTTGTAGTGCGGAGAAAAATTCTGCGGAGCCGAAGCATTGGAGTCGGGCTGGCGCTCTTCGCTCTCGACGTTTCCTTCTTCGTGCGCCGCCAGGGGCTCGTCGTGACGGCCGCTGTCCGCTGCGTGAATCTGTTCGTCCGGTCCCTGCTCGTCGTGCGAGCCATGCTCCTCAGGCGATGCCTCTTCGCCCGGGCCGCCCGCGTGGGCCAGCGTTTCGCCGGGAAGCAGTTCAACCCTGGTGGTTACCGAGATGGCCGGCGGAGCAGCAGGCCCTGCCTGGGAGTGCTCATGACCGTGGCCGTGGTCATAATCTTCCAGGTTTTCAAATACGTCGCTAACATAGAGGAAGGCGTCGCCGTCCAGACCTATGTCCACGAAAGCGGACTGCATGCCCGGAAGGACGCGGGTGACTTTTCCTTTGTAGATGCTGCCGACAAGGGCGAATTCTTTTTCGCGCTCGATGTAAATCTCAACCAGCTGACCTTCTTCGAGAATCGCGACGCGCCGTTCGTGGGAGGCCGCGGAAATTACCAATTCTTTTGACATGAAAAAAACTCCTTATATGTCATCCCGGTTGCACCGAGGATGAGCAGGACGCATCGCCGCAGGTTTTAGCCCTTGCGTGTCCGGAATAGGAGAACCTGCCCCGTGGCAGCAGGGGCATACGCTGACGACACCAGTACCGAGGTGTTGTGGCGTTCGAAGCGGGAGGGGAGGGCCGACTGGCAGCCGCGAGTAGCGATGACCGGGGAGCGGTCACCGATGAACTGGCTCCTCATGCTTTCGAGGTTGGTCCGTTGCCGGTTACTTGCCGGGCGAACGGCGGACGATGCTGTCCTCATTCTTGAAATCGTTTCAATCCATGACCGCTAAGCGGTCATTTAAACGTATCCGGTGCGTTCCGCCGAAGCAGGAACGTCACTCGGGCTGGCGGTTCGTCTAGTTGACGAAACGGCGAATCCTGACGTTCATCACCAGGCCAATCGCCAGAAAAACAAACAGTGTGGCGGAGCCCCCGTAACTCATTAAGGGTAGCGGGATGCCGGTAACCGGCATAGCACCGATGACCATTGCCACATTTACCAAAACATGGAACCCAAGCGCCGCTGCGACGCCCATCACCAGAAACATTCCAGCGCGATCCTTCGCGCGCTGAGCATTCTGCACTAAACGCAGCAGAAGCGCCATATACAAACCGAGGGCCAGAATAACGCCCTTAAAACCCTGTTCTTCAGCCCACGCCGACATGATGAAATCGGAATAGCGTACGGGGATGTAGCCCAGTTGATTCTGACTGCCGTTACCAAATCCTTTGCCCCAGAAGCCGCCCGAACCCACGGCAATTTTTGACTGCAACAACTGGTAGCCGGAGCCCTTGGCGTCCTCTTCCGGATGCAAAAAAGAGGTGATTCTCTCTCTTTGATACGGCTTTAAAATATGCTGGCTTACCGGAGGGTAGAAAACGCTTCCAACCAACAGCAGACCAGCCAACGAAATCACCGCCGCGTGCTGCCACTGCAGACCCGCCAAAAATGCACCTACTGCCAGCATCGGCATCAGCACCAGCGCCGTGCCTAGGTCGGGTTGCTTTAGAATCAAGCCCAGCGGCAAACCTACGATGAGCCCCGCTTTGATTAAATCCCGGAGTGAGAGTTCGTCTGTGCTCACCTCGGCAAAGAAGCGGGCCAGTACAATGATTATAACCAATTTAACCAATTCCGACACCTGAAGAAATTCGCCGAGGATGGGGAGCCAGCGTTTGGCTCCAAATCGCGAATGGCCGAACAGCAGCACGGCGGACAGTGCGGCAATCCCGATGAGGTAAAGAATCGGAGCTTGGTCGAGAATCAAGTGATAGTCCAGCCGGGACAGCGCAAACATCAGCACGAAGCCGATGATCAGCCAGCGCACTTGTTTCATGTGCATGCCGTCGAGCGAACTGCCATGCGTTGCGGAATAGATCTCGACCACGCCGAGAGCACAAATCGCCGCCAGGATGGCCAGCAGCCACCAATCGTAATCGCGTGAACCGGGAGCGTCCTTCATGGCCTCGTTCTTTCCTTTTGCCTGCTGCCTGTAAAACAATTCCTGCGGCGCAGAAAACACCTGCGCAAAAGCAATCTACCGCTCGGGTTCGCCCTCACCGTGCGAGTCGTCCGGGGCTCCAGCGAGCTTTTTCGGCTTCAAGACCGGCTGAACCGGCAGGGCGCTGGCGGCGGTGGCGGTCTTGTCCAAGCCTTCCTTCTTGTCACTGTTGGCAGCGGTGATGTGTCCTTCGGTGCGTTTGTTCTTTTTGTCGTAGTACGCCTTGATGATGTCGCGGGCCACGGGGCCGGACGCTTCGCCCCCGTGCAGTCCGCTTTCCTGAACGAGAACGGCGACGACGATTTCCGGATTCCGTTTGGGGGCGTAGCCGACAAACCACGCGTTGTCTTCGAATCGTTTCTGTTTGCCAACTTTATTCCGTGTGTCGTAGCCGATGACCTGTGCCGTTCCGGATTTCCCGCTTAATTCAATGCCGGCCAGTTTTAAGGCTCCTCCAGTTCCGCCCGGTTGATTAACCACGCCCCACATGGCATCGGTAATTTTTTCCACCGTTGGCTCGGAAATAGGGAATCGCTCTTCTCCTACCTTTTGCATGCTCATCAATAAGTGCGGTTGCTTAAACACTCCGCCCGACGCAATGCCGCCAATCATGCGCGCTAATTGCAAAGGAGTAGTCGTAACCGCGCCTTGCCCGATAGCGACAGAAATTGTTTCACCGGCATACCACTTGCGATGGAAAAGACGCTGTACCCAATCTTCAGAAGGCATCAGGCCAGTTTCTTCGGAGGGAAGATCAATACCCGTCTTGTGGCCAATGCCCAGTTTGCTGCCGTAATATGACAGCCGATCGATGCCGAGCCGCATACCGACGGTATAAAAAAACACATCGCACGAATGCAGGATGGCTTCGTGCAGATTCATGACCCCGTGTGCTTTCGGACCTTTTTTCGCAAAGTATACGTAGCACTTGAATTGCCGGCCATAAAAAGTACCGTAGCCGGGGCAGAAGGTCGTGAGACTTTCAGGAGGATTCTTGTCCTCAAGCATCGCCGTAGCGGTCACGATCTTGAAGACCGACCCGGGCGCCAGCTGCGCTTGGATGGCCCGGTTCAGCAACGGGTGGAGCGGATCGTCGTTGAGCTCTTTCCAATCCCTGGCGGAAATGCGCACCGCAAAATCGTTGGGATCAGGCGTTGGACGGCTGACCATCGCCAGAACTTCCCCGGTCCGCGGATCGAGCGCCACGACTGCGCCCGGACGCTGTCCCAGCGATTGCTCGGCGACTTGTTGCAAGTCGTAGTCGATGGTCAGCTGAATCTGCTTGCCCGGAATGGCTTCCTGGGCGGTTAACTTGTCGACTTCTTTGCCGACGCTGTTGACGACCACGCGCCGCATGCCGTCAGTGCCCATGAGCATGTCGTTGTACTGGCGCTCGATGCCCGTTTTGCCGACAAAGTCGCCGGGGCGCAGCTTGCCGTTGCTCGCTTCAATCTGCTGTTCGCTGACTTCACCGACGTACCCGGTCGCGTGCGACAAAAACCCACCGGGAATGTAACGGCGGCGGGAGACAGAAATCATTTCGAGAATGGGAACATCGGAGCGGTGCGACTCGATAAAGGCAATGTCGGCCTCCGAAGCTTCCGGTTTGATGATGATGGGCTGAAACTTGGGAAGGTTTCTGGTATTGGTGAGTTGATCCCGCAAGTCGTCGAGCGGGATGGCCAGGCCATCGGCGATAGCCGGCAGATACTTGTCAATCAGGGCGGGATCGTCGCGAAGCAGAAGAACGCTGAAAGAAGGCCGGTTGTCGACCAAAACGCGGCCGTCGCGATCGAGCATTCGTCCGCGCGGCGCGATGACCGGAATCGAGCGCACGCGATTGCGCTCGGCCATCGACGAATATTTGTCGGAGTCGATGACCTGCAGTTTCCAAAAACCGATGAGCAGCACGCCGATCATCCCCACGATTACGTAGGAAGCCACGGCCAGCCGCCCTTGCGGCAATCGATTATCGTTCCGGAACCAGTACGACACGAAATCCCCGTGCGCGAGAGCCTCAAGTGCTCAGGGCTTTTTTAAGCGCTCCGGATTTTTCCGGAGCATTCTCGCATTTCGAAAAAAATACAGCGTACTTTTCAAGAAAAATGCCGGGCGTTTTCTCTCAAAACCGCGGTTGAAAAATTCCCCACATACCTGGTGACTGAAATTTTTCCCGAATCTTCGCTGGACTCAACTGCGTGAGGCAGAAGAAGTCTTTTTAAACGTAGCACCTGGCTGGAGGCCCCGCAAGCCGTCCTATAGTGCAGGTTTCAGGCTGGTTACGGGGTCGCGAAACGGTTCCGGGCGGCGCCGCATCTTATCGTCAGCACCCGAAATTTCGTGTGCGCGCGCTATTGAAATTTCCAATGCTCGGTTCATTTCCGGACTTGTATAATAGTCGGTGGAGATCTGCATTCTATGCAACACGTTTTGCAAGGTGAAAACCAAGGCCAAAGTGAAAACCAAGGCCGGAATCTGAAGCTATTATCCTACTCCGCCGTCCTGCTGGCCGCCGCTCTGGCGGTAACGATTGGTGTTTCGCGCATGAAGTCGGCGCCTCCTGTCGTCGGACGGTCGGACATCAAGGTGGCCACCGTCCAGCGTGGTCCGTTGGTTCGCAAAGTCCAGGGGCTCGGCGTTCTCGTCCCGGAGGAAGTTCGCTGGCTGGCGGCGGCCACCCCCGGCCATGTCGATCAGATTTTTGCCCGCGCCGGCGCCCGGGTAAAACCCGACACCGTAATTTTGCAATTGAGCAATCCGGACCTTGATCGGCAACTGGTTGACGCCGAACTCGCCACAAAAAAAGCCGAGGCCGAGCTCGCCAATCTTCGGGTGCAGTTGCAGGTTCAGCTTTTGACCGAAAAGGCACTCGAAGCTCAATTGCAATCCGATACCACGGAAGCCAAATTGCAGTCCGACCGCGATGAAGCCCTGCAAAAGATGGCTCTGGGCACGGCGATGAATGCCAAGATCTCACGCGCCCGCGCCGATTCACTCGGGATTCGCGTGCAGATTGAAACGGAAAAACTGGCTATTGCTGAGGAAGCGCGGCAAGCGCAGCTCGCGGCAAAACAAGCCGAAGTAGCGCAGGTGCAAGCGCTGTACACCCTGAAAATACAGCAAAAAGAGGCCTTACAGGTGCGCGCCGGAATTTCCGGCGTGCTCGAAGAAGTGACGGTCGACGCCGGGCAACAAGTGGCGGTCGGAACCAACCTGGCGCGGGTCACCGGTTCGGCGCGCCTTATGGCCCGAATCCACATTCCCGAATCGCAATCTCGCGACATTCAGCTCAACCAGAAAGCGCAAATTGGGGTTCAGGATCGTCCGGTGGCCGGACGGGTTCTGCGTATCGATCCTGGCGTGCAAAATGGCAGCGTTAATGTCGATGTGAAGATGGAAGGCGCGCAGCCCGCCGGCGCCCGTACCGATTTGACCGTGGACGGCACCATCGATGTCGACCGCGTCCCCGACGCCGTATACGTCGGTCCCACTCTGGAAGCCCGCCCCAACTCGCATGTCTCGCTTTTCAAGCTCAGTACCGACGGCAAACAGGCGCGGCGCGTGTCGGTAAACCTTGGCCAAGTCTCAACCGATGGGGTCGAGATTGTGGATGGGTTGCAGGCCGGTGATCGCATCATCGTTTCCGACATGTCTACCTGGAACAGATACGACACGGTCCAGGTGCGGTAGTCGCGCCGGACTTTTCTCGTTTCCTTTTCTAATTCTTGCCCTTTCGCATGGAACTTGTTTCTAGTTCCCGCCTTGCTCTGGTGTCCGCGGGCAGGCTATCGTGAGAAACTAATTTCTGAACCATGGAAACGCAACCACAGAAACCCTTGCACCTGGCGCTTATCGGCATGTCCGGCGCAGGAAAAACATTTTGGAGCAAGCGCTTTGCCGCCAGCGGCTGTCCGGCCATTTCTTGCGACGACCAGATTGAGCGGAAACTCGCTCCCCGACTGGCAGCGGGAGGTTATGCGGGAATCAACGGAGTGGCGGCCTGGATGGGCTGGCCCGACAGCCCCACCTATGCGCAACGTGAATCGGAATATCTGGCCGAAGAAATCGCGGCGATGGATGAGATCCTGGTAAATCTGGAAAAAAATCGCGACCAACCGCTGGTCCTGGACACCACCGGCAGTGTCATTCATATCGGCAACAATCTTTTGATGCGTTTGCGGCGGCAAATGACCGTTGTTTACCTCGCGGCTTCTTCGCAGGAACAGCAGCTTTTGATTGAACGCTACCTCAGCGATCCCAAGCCGGTGCTTTGGCGGGGTGCGTTTCGGCCCAAGGCAGGCGAATCGCCGGCCGATACCGTCGCGCGCTGCTACCCGTCGCTCATTGCGGCACGAAGACAAAGCTACGAAGCGCTGGCGCATTGCACGCTGCCGGTTGCTATGTTGCGCGATGGCGCGCTCGATGCAGCTGGCTTTCTTGAATTGATGCAAACGAAGACCCGGCATCCGCGTTGAGGGCCATCCGAACCAAATTGGGGACGACCAGAAATCGATGAGATATCGCAGCACATCCAGGGAAGCGCCGCTCACCTCACTACGTGGCGCCGTTCTGCGCGGACTCGCTCCCGACGGCGGCCTGTATATGCCGGTTGAAATTGCCCGGCGCACTCCGGAAGAGCTGGAAGAATTTCGTAAACTTCCATTCACCGAGGTGTGCTTCCGCGTCGTCCGTCCCTTTGCCACTCCCGATGTGCCCGAAGAAGTCTTGTGGCAAATCGTTGCTGAGGCCATTAATTTTCCGGTGAATCTGGTTTCCCTCTCGCCCGGACTCCATATTCTGGAGCTGTTTCACGGGCCGACTCTGGCGTTTAAGGATTTTGGAGCCCGCTTCATGGCCCGTCTCATGGGGTATTTTGTCCGCGGCGAGTCGCGTCAGCTCACGGTCCTGGTTGCGACTTCGGGGGACACCGGCAGCGCTGTCGCGCACGGATTTCTTGGCGTTCCCGGCATTCGCGTCGTGATTCTTTATCCTTCAAAGCGCATTAGTGAAGCGCAGGAAAAACAATTCACCACGCTTGGGGAAAACATCACGGCGCTGGAAATCGCAGGAAGCTTTGACGATTGCCAACGCCTTGTGAAACAGGCCTTTTGCGACGAGCCGCTGAACAAGCGTGCATTTCTTACCTCGGCCAACTCCATCAATATCGGCCGGCTCCTGCCGCAAATGTTCTATCACGTGGCCGCGTATCGGCAGCTCCCGGTTGCTTCGGTACCCCTGATCGTTTCCGTGCCCAGCGGCAATTTCGGGAATCTCACCGCCGGACTTTTTGCAAAACGCATGGGCCTTCCCGTTGCAAAATTTATTGCGTCCACCAATGCCAACGATGCCGTGCCGCAATATTTGAGGAGCGGGCGATTCCTCCCGCACCCGGCGGTGGCCACCATCTCCAACGCCATGGATGTCGGCAATCCCAACAATTTTCCGCGGCTTCTGGATTTATGCCGGGGCCGGCTGGAATATGTGCAAAAGGAAATTTGGGGTCACGGCGCCAGCGATGATGAAACGCTCGCCGCGATGCGATTGATTCATGAGCGCTACGGCTATATCGCCGACCCCCACACCGCCGTCGGCCTTCTCGGATGGGAGGCCTACAAACGCGAACATCCCGAACAAGCCCAGGGTCTGGTGCTGGCGACCGCGCACCCGGCAAAATTTGCAGACATCGTCGAACGGGCCATCGGCTCGGCCCCGCCGCTGCCGGATCGGCTGGCTGCCTATCTGGAGCGACAAAAGCTGTCCATCCCCATGCCCAGCACCTACGAGGACTTCAGGCAGTTTCTTCTGGCCCATTGAAATGCGCGGATCTGCAGCGGAAAACGGGCCGACCCGGGCCTAGGATTTCCGCAGACGATCGAGAAGGGTAAAGAGAAAAACAGCGACGAAGGCGTTGATCAGCGCAGCGATGCCGAGCCGCATGGTGAACCATACCTCGGGCTGTGCCAGAAGAATGCGCCGCGTCAGGATGATGATTCCCTGGTGCACTCCGAAGAAAAGCACCGTGAGTGCAAAGCGGGCGGCCGGATGCTCGGTATCCAGGCGGGCTCCAATCGATGACGCCAGATAACCAATAATTGTTTTGGCGATTCCGTAAAGACCGAGCGGCACGGTCGGTCCGCTGAGGCTGTCCTGCAAGAGACCGATCATCATGCCCAGCAGCAGGCCGGTTGAAGGATTGCGCCGGCTCAATCCAAAATAAATGGTGATGAGCAGCGGCAAGTCCAGTACCGAAAATTTCGGAAAATAAATCGGAACGAACGCCTGAACTCCCAGAGTGAGAACGGTGACAAAAATTACCGAGCCCGCATGAAACTTGTGCACTTCAATGTGCGACTCCATGCTCCGAATGTCGAAAGATTCGTTCATGGTTTTTTCGTCTCGGTGGTTGCCGCGCCGGCAGGTTTGGGCGGAGTCCCCGGATCGGCGGCTTTCTTCAATTCCAGTGGCTGTAGCGTCAGCAGCACGATCACTTCCTCCAACCGTTCCAGGTTCGCGCTAGGCCGTACGCGGATGAGCTTAAAGGGGTTTCCGCTTTTCACCTCGGAAACCACGCCAACGGGCAGGTCGCGCGGGAAAATGCGGTCCATGCCGCTGGTCACCACGCTCTCGCCGACATTTACCGTATCGTCGTTGGAGACATACTTCATCGACAGTCGCGGCTCACCCAGGCCGCCAACCGGACTTTGAATTCTGGTGCTCGCCAGCATCGCTCCAACGCCACTCTCTTTATCCGTCAGCAGCAGGACCAGAGCCGTGTTGGAATACGATTCAACAACTTTTCCAACGACTCCATCCGGAGTGATCACGCCCATGTTTTTCTTGATGCCGTCTTTGTCGCCGCGGTCCAGATAGATGGTCTGGCTCGCCGCGTCGGCGCCGGTTCCGATTACGCGGGCCGCCAGCATGGGCACTTCATGGTGCGACTGCCGAAAGTTCAGGAGGTCTGCCAGCCGCTCGGCTTCGGTGGCTTTGCCCTGGAGCTGGGTAATCTGCAGTTTCTGCCTGTCGTTTTCCTGCTTCAGTCTCTCGTTTTCAAAGGAAGTATTGCGCAGCGCAAAATAGTGATTCCAAATTCCTCGAATGCTGCCTACGCCGCTTACACCGGCCCGTTCAAACGGTGAAATCGCTCCCACGGTCCACGCCCGAATCAGTCTCCCCTGCGATTCGCTTTTGATTTGCACCGCAAGCAGCAGCACTTGCAGCACAACAACGCCTGCGAGAAGAAATATGGATCGATGTCGAGAGGGAATAGCGACCATGGTTTTCTGATAACACAGATCAAAGTCTGTGCAGTTTGTCCCCGGGTAACTCTATCGGCTGCCACTCGTTTGAGTGCAAATTGTTGAGGCGGAATCGCCGCACCGGCGCCGCATCGGAAATTTCTTTAATCGATGCAAACCTGCCGCAGCAAGCGGAAGTCGCTCAACATCTTTCCGGTGCCCAAGACGACCGACGCCAGCGGATCATCGGCAATCGACACCGGCAAACCGGTCTCTTCGCGTATGCGCTTATCGAGATTTTTCAGCAACGCGCCGCCGCCCGTCAGCACAATGCCCCGGTCGCTGATGTCCGCTGAGAGTTCAGGCGGTGTGCGTTCCAGGGCTACCCGCACCGCGTTCAAAATCGTAGCCACGCATTCCGCCAACGATTCGCGAATCTCGCTGTCATCGATGGTAACGGTCCGCGGCACGCCTTCAATCAGGTTGCGGCCCTTCACTTCCATGGTCAGCGGCTTTTCCAGCGGATAAGCCGAACCAATTTCCATTTTGATTTGTTCCGCGGTGCGTTCGCCGACCAGCAAGTTGTACTTGCGCTTCAAATACTGCATCACCGCTTCATCCATTTCGTTGCCGGCTACGCGCACGGAACGCGAATACACAATGCCGCTCATCGAAATCACGGCAATGTCCGTCGTTCCGCCGCCGATATCCACCACCATGTTTCCGGAGGGTTCTTCAATCGGCAAACCCGCGCCAATCGCCGCGGCCATGGCCTGTTCGACGAGATAGACTTCACTGGCGCGCGCGCGGTACGCAGAGTCCTGCACGGCGCGCTTTTCCACCGGAGTAATTTCGCTCGGCACGCCAATCACGATACGCGGATGCACCAGCACGCGCCGGTTATGCGCCTTTTGAATAAAATAAGTCAGCATCTTCTCCGTAACTTTGAAATCTGCAATGACGCCGTCTTTCATCGGCTTGATGGCCACCACATTTCCCGGGGTGCGTCCCAGCATGTCTTTGGCTTCGCGCCCTACCGCCACCACTTCACCGCTCGACTTGTTGATGGCCACGATCGAAGGCTCGTTCACCACGATTCCTTTGCCGTGCGCGAACACCAGCGTGTTCGCCGTGCCCAGATCGATTGCGAGATCGGATGAAAACAGACTGAACACCGACCTCAGGTTGTAACCGCTCTTATTCATTACTCTATCCCCCGCAAGAAAACACTTTGCTGCGCCGCCGAGACACGCTTTCAGCGAGCAACTTCTGTCTCGCTCTGGCGAGCATCATCTATTGTCGCCGTACTTGCCGCTGGCGCAAAATCGCGCCGAACTCCCCCGGAATTCCTACTTCGGAATGACAATCGAAATCTGTTGCTTCGCCGTTCCGCCACGCCGGTTTTGTCCGATCACCACAATCGTGTGCTGCCCCGGCTCGAGCGGCTCGGTGAAATGCCGGAAGCTGCCGTCGGGTGAAATGTTCGGCACCGGCTGTCCATTGATAATCAACGCAGCACCGGGCTCGGTGCGGCCGATAATTTCCGCAACGCGCCCGTGAATCTGCGGACTGTCAATTTCCAGCATCATCTCCTGCGCTCGGCCCTGGGATACCAGCGTGAACTTGAACGTCTCGCTGACTTCGCTGTTTTGTTTCTTCACATCCGTTGCCACCACATTCCAGAAAAAATCTCCTGCGTCCAGCCCGCTGATCTCCGCGCTCGTACCGGAAACTCTGGCTTCCTTCACGGTTTTCGTGAACATCGCCGTCGCGCTGATTCGCAGCGTGTAGGAGATGGCGTTGGCGACCGGCTTCCATTCAAACCGAATCGAGGTGGTCTTGGTATTTTCCGCGATAATCGGCGCCAGGTTCAGCGGTTGGGCCAGTTCCGGCGGAGCTAGCACGTCTGACTTCTGGAATGGCCCTCCACTCGGAATGTTGACCTTCTGGTATTGCGTCAGCTCAACTCGCTCTTGGCCCCGCTTCACTTCCGCGCTACCACTCGACACTACGATTTCATTTTCCTTGCTCTGCGGGTCCGCTTTCACCGCCGCGCGGCTGTTCGGCCGCAATTGCGCGGTCGCGTCTTCCACAGTCACCGCCGCTTTTGAATCGGCCTGCGCCCAATTGGGCGTCGCCAGATCCACCGCGCCCGTATTGATGCGCATCGCCACGCTGGTGGGCTTGTTGCTGTCGGTGTTGTTTTCTTCCACCGTTACCAGGGTGTCGGGCTTGATGGTATAGGTGGTTTCGTCCGCAAACGTGATACGCGCCGCGCCATCCGATCCCGTCTGCACCAGATCGCCCTTATCGAGCGAAGTCCGGTAATCGGCATCCACCCACTGCACCGAATTCACTTTTTTCACCTGAACTTTGCCGTCCAGGTTCACAAATTTTGCCTGCTTCTGATCCGGCCGCAATCCTTCATTTTCGACCGGGGTCACGGCGCTCGTAATTTTCTTCATGGCCACCGCATACCAACTGGGCGCCATGAAATACACGCCTCCGAGAATAACTGCCGCAATCAGTAGTACATAGATAGCCACGGTCTTGTAGGTGACCGCGGTCCAGTACACTTCCACACGCCGGATCTTCGGCGCGGTCTGCGGCTGCTTGGGGTCGCTGGGCATCTGCCTGGTCACAAGGGTCGGGTCATGAATGCATCAAATTTTGAATTTAGCACAGCCCTTCGCGCGCGGCGAAAATGCGCGGGGCAGCGTAGTCAAATTGCAAATAGCCGTTGCGTATCAAAGCCAGGCTGGCAGCAGTGCCAGGCGGCCGGTGGTGGGTGTGGTGAGCTTCGTCAGGCACGGGCAGGCCGGCGCCGGACCCGTTTCGTCATTTCCTCGGCCGTACAAAAAACCGTTTCTTGTCCACCGCGGCAGGGACCGCCACGTCAAAAAATCCCACCATCATTTCCTCATACGTCTGCTCGCCCCAGCGCACTGCCGCCTCGGGATCAGGATTGTGCGGATTGTTTTTTGAATTATCGAACCACGCTACTGCCTGCAGCTCCGTTCCCGCCGCCAAGAACCGTGGCTCCGCCAGCCGATAGCTCATCTGCCAGTGAAAATGATACCGGACACCCAGCAATGGCTCGATTTCGGCGGATTCCGGTTCGCTTGAATCGCGGGCATGCCGGGGATGAATAATGTTGTATTCGAAACGTTTTCCCCGCAGATGCATGTGCGGCATGAAACTCAGCAGAGTCGCGTCGTTCGGAATCGTCCCGCGCGCTTCCACGCGATAATTCGGAGCGCCGGGGGGAATCACAAAATGATCGTTGGTCAATTGCAGCGTCAGCACGCGCTGTGGCGGCGGCTTTTTTGAAAAAATCAGCCCCATGCTCGTTCGGTCGGCGACCCGCCTTCCATTCGACGTGTAGTGCATCTGGAAAACCAGGTCCGATCCGGCAGGAATGAGTTTCGCCATGCTTGCGGGCCAATTGTCGGGCGAACTTCCCGGAGCGTACACCAGCAATACGTCGCTATCGGTCCAGTGCGCCCCGGCGCGGTCCGCCGGATCGCTCAGGGTCGAAGCGGTAAACGGTTTCCCGACCGGAGCATGTCGCAGCCAGTTCGAATCCGGCGGCCGGATGTAAACCACGGCATGATGCACATTGCTGCGCAGGAGCGGCAGCACTTCCGCTGTCGCGACCCAGCGGTCTTCCCGGAACCGTGTGGGGACAATTTCGTAGGTATACTCAATGTCGCCTTTGGCCGGCAGCCAAACGCGCTCCGGCATTTGCAGAACCACATCCGGGTGCGGAATGCTCCAGCCCTTGGCCCATTGTTTCGGCGGAGGCGCGTCGGCCGGGTCCCCGGCTGGAGCATGCGCCGTGTCCCAGGCAGCCAGCGTGGCGATTTGCTCGGCCGCGAGCGAAGGATCATTCAAGAAATGTCCCCGGTCCGCGTCGGCAAACCACGGTGGCATGGATTTGGCCTCGACCGCAGTGCGAATCGCCGCGGCAAACGGTTGGGTCTGTTCATAGGTTTCCAGGGCCATCGGCGCAATACCCCCGGCACGATGGCATTGCTGGCAATGCTCCTGCAGCAGCGGCAAAACATCACGATAAAAGGTCGGTTTCAGTTCCGCCGTCCGTGCGGCCTCCGCTCCTGGTCCACGCCACCCGGCAGCCGTCAGCAAGGCAATTCCCAGCACTGGGAGCGTCCACAGGGCTCTCGCGTTTTTTCTCTTTCTGGCCATGCGCCCGATAAAGCTCCTCTCCAATCTGGTTCGCCGCCCGATTGCGGTACGGGCCACCTTTCTCTTATAATACAAAGTTTGTCCACCGACTCGGGAGACTCATCGAATGGCAGGCTCTAAGAATGACAAACGGCAACTGATGTCACGCCTCTTGCTGGGATTTGTTGTCCTGGTGCTGGCAGGCGGAATGTTGCTCTATCTCGTGCCGCAGGGCCCCGGCTCAATTACTGGTGAAGGTTCCTCTGAAGTTGTGGCAAAGGTTGGCGACCTCAGCGTGACGGTTGCCGATGTCAACCAGCAACTGGCACAAATCGAACAGCGCAGCCAGGTTCCGAAACAGCTCGAGGGCTACTATGCCCAGCAGATTCTGAAGCAGCTCATATTTCAAAAAGAACTCGAGTACGAAGCCAAGCGCCTGGACATTACCGTTTCTGACCAGGAACGCGCCGCGCGCATTCGGCAGTTCATCCCCACCGCCTACAACGGCGATACGTTTGTGGGCATGGACCGTTACGCGCAAGAAGTGCAGCAGCGAACCCAATTGAGCGTTCCGGTGTTTGAAGAACTTGTTCGTCAGGCGCTGGTTGAAGAAAAATTCCGCAAATACGTAACGGACGGCATCAGCGCGGGACCGGCCGAGCTGCAGCAGGAATTCGTCTACCGCAATGAAAAAGTGAAGCTCGACTATGCTCTTATCAAGCCGGAAGACCTGGAAGCCAGAATCAATCCTGCTGAAACCGACGTCAAAGCCGCCTACGAAAAAAACAAGGCCGCCTACAGCATTCCTGAAAAAAGGGTCGTGCGCTATGCGCTGGTGGACATCAACCAAATCCGCCAGAACGTCCAGGTTTCCGATGACGCGCTCAAAGCCGAATATCAGAAAAACATTCAAAGCTACGCGGTACCCAATCGCGTCCATGCCGAACACATTCTTTTGATGACGGTCAGCAAGACGGACGCGGAAGTCGCCGAAATCAAGACAAAAGCAGAAGACGTCTTGAAGCAGGCCAAGAAGGGCACAAAATTCGAAGATTTGGCGACGAAGTATTCCGAAGATCCCGTCTCCAAGACCAAAGGCGGCGATTTGGGCTGGCTCGTCCAGGGACAGACGGTTCCGGAATTTGAAAAAGCTGCCTTCAGTCTGGACAAGGGCGCCATTTCCGATTTGGTCAAAACGCAGTATGGCTTTCACATCATCAAGGTTGTCGACAAAGAACCCGCCCACACCAGACCGTTTGAAGAGGTCCGCGACTCCCTGCGGGGTCCGTTCGCTGTGAATGAGGCCGACAGGCAAGCAAGCGACGTGGCCGACAAGCTTGCCGCCACTCTCCGCCAGTCCAATAAAATTTCAATCGATGACTTAGCCAAGCAATATCATCTGACCGTTTCCGATACGCGCCCGGTGACCGCTACCGATCCACTTCTCGAACTCGGCAATTCCGCCGAAGTTAAGGAAGCAATCTTTCGCATGAAACAGGGAGAACTCAGCCAGCCCATTCATACCGACCGCGGCTACGTGGTTCTTTCCCTGAAAGAAGTCCTGGCGGCGCACCAGGGGAGCCTTGAAGAAGTCCGTGACCGTGTCACGGCCGAGCTCAAGCAGCAGAAAGCTTCCGAGCAGGCTCGCGCCAAAGCCGAAGAGCTGGCCAAGCGCGCCAAATCAGGTGAAAAATTTGAGACTGTCGCCAAGTCCCTGGGCCTTGATGCGAAAACCAGTGACCCGATCGCCCGTGACGGCTCCATTCCGAGTGTCGGCAGCGGAAAATCACTCGCAGCAGCCTTCCTCATGAAGGCGGGTGACGTTTCAGATCCGCAAAACCTGGGCCTCAATTGGCTGGTCTACCGGCTGGCCGAGAAACAGGAGCCGGTCCAGGCCGATTTCGATAAGCAAAAGAAGACCCTGGCCGATTCCGTCCTGCAAACCAAGCGCGGAATCGCCTTTGAAGCCTTCCGCATCTCTCTCGACAATCGCTTGAAAGCCGAGGGTAAGCTCACCACCATGCCCGACAAACTGAAGACTTTCGGCACGGTTCCTGAAGGTAACAGCTAGATTCTAAAAGCTTTAAATAATTTTCGCCGGGGCCTTGCCTTTCTTCTCTCCGCCCGCTAGCCTATTTGTGTCTTGATATGCCCTAGGCGCTCTTCCCAGCCGACTTTGCCCTGCAGGCGTCTCGAGAACGACCAAACTACGCACACTGTAACTCAACATGGTTCGCCAATCAGCCATGGCCACTTACCGCAACTCGCAAAGATCGATCGCACCGGTGAAAAGGAAAATGCCCTCACGAACTGCTTCGCCCGTCCGTAACGATTATCGCTGCAGCATGGAACGCAACCAATCCGGGAAGTATTGTGTCCGCATTCAGGTCCACTACCCACGACACGCCTGGACACTGGGGGTCTTCTTTCTGGCTTCCTCCTTTGATCGCGCGATGAAAAAGCTGGAGCAGTCACTTGACTTCCTCCAGCGGCAAGAGGAAAAGCTCTGGTTCTGGGGCGTAGATCGCGCCGAAGACCTGGGTTTTTCCGCAGAATTCCTGAAAGAAGCGGGCCTGAAAATCGATCAGCGAATCGAATTTCCTCGCAAAGCCACCAATGTGTCCTTGAGCCCAGAACGCGACGTTCCCGCCTTTGTCCTGGGCCCGATGCGCCGCGGCCTGGCTGAATCGGTGGAATCCCCCCGCGCTTTAGCAGCCGGGGACTAGTCGCCTTTTCAATTCCTGCCTGTCCGCAAGCAGTGTATTGACTTCCTCTGGTTGATTGGCCATCATGCGCCTGTTCCGGTGAGCTCGGTTCAGCGCGCCCGTCCCGGCCGAACCACTTCAATGAGCCCACTTCAGGAGTGAAAGCCCAAAAATCCGCTCTGTTCGGGCTGACGCCTTTGGCGGCAGCGGGCTTGCCTGCAGGGCTGCTGAACGCGGTCCTAACCCTGGTCGCGGAAAAAACCAAACAGGGCCAATACCCGCTCCCGGAACCGGCGCAACGACGGCGGCCGTCACTTCGCTGCGCAGGACTGGCTAGAGCACGGTTTTGCAAACAAGGTTTGCTCAGCGTAAAGGAGAACAATCCATGAAACGACAAATCACCCGACTATTGCTGGCAGCATCCGTTTTGTTTCTTGGTTTCACCGCAGCCATCTCGCAGCCGCGACCCGCGCTGGGCCCTGCGCCTGCGGCCATCCCGCAAGCAGCGCCGGCAGCCGGTGACCTGCTCGATCTCAATACCGCAACCCTCGACCAACTAAAGCAGCTTCCGGGCATCGGCGACGCGTATGCCCAAAAGATTATCGACGGCCGGCCCTACGCTAAAAAGACGGACCTAACGCGCAAGAAAATTATTCCTCTTGCGACCTACAAGAAAATCGCGGACAAGGTCATCGCCAAGCAGCCCGCGGCCACGAAGTAATTGGGAAACCGCGCGGAATCGCGACAGGGAACTGCTCAGTCAAGAATGAAAAAAGGCCCGGCGAGAGTCACTCGTCCGGGCCTTGGCAAATTTCTGCAAGCCTATTTCTCTCGCAGGATCACTTCGCCGTGCCCCACCAGCTGCTCGTTCAGCCACAAACGATACTTATACGTCGCCGCTTTTGTCCCAATCCGCGGCGGACCGCTCAGCAGCCGCATTCCCGCCGGCGCTTGAAACACATTCGATGAAAACGGGCAGCGGTTCACATCAAACTCCACGCGCAAATTTCCCGCGTCGGAAATCCAGGAAACCTGGTCGCCTTCATCGAGCACCACGGTCTGCGGTATCAGTCCTACAAGTACAGGGCGTTCAGCCATTGTTTTGTTCGAATCGCGGCTCGCTGCCGCCTTCGAGGCTCCTCATTTGATTGATATTAGAAGACGATAGCACATCCGGGGCAAGACTTCGCGCGGCGCTGGCGCATACCGGGTCCGGCAGATAACGCGCGGCAAATTCCACGCATCCAATCAGTTAGCATACCTGTCCCACGGTTCGCTTGACCGCTACCCGCGCCAACCGTAGACTTGTAGTGTGTAGGGCCGTGCAAAAGCTAGCCTCATTTTTTCTTAGCACTGGCAAAATTTATAAACAGCATCTGATCTTGGATGCGAAGGATCACGCCGGATGGCTTCTGCTTTGCGCGCTTTGTCTATACCACTGCCAAATGGTTCGCGTATTTCCGTAGTTCTCACGCTGCCTTTTGTCATCATTCATCTCCTCGCACTTCTCATATTTTTTATTCCGTTTCACTGGTCTTATCTCATCACCTGCGCGGCGCTTCTCGCTGTGCGCATGTTCTTTGTCACTGCCGGCTATCATCGCTATTTTTCGCATCGCGCCTTTAAGACCAGCCGCGTCTTCCAATTTGTCATCGCTTTCATGGCCATGACTTCGGCGCAAAAAGGCGTCCTCTGGTGGGCTGCTCATCACCGTCACCATCATAAATATTCCGATCAGGAACTCGACCTGCATTCTCCCACGCTGTTCGGATTTTTCTGGTCGCACGTCGGCTGGATTGTTTCCGACAAATACAACGACACCCGACTGAACTACATTGGCGACTTCGCGAAATTTCCCGAACTGGTCTGGCTCAACAAATATCACCTGATTCCTCCGGTGGCACTCGGTGCCGCTCTCTGGCTGATCGGCGGATGGCCGCTTTTCATCTGGGGCTTCTGCCTGAGCACTGTGCTGCTCTGGCATGACACTTTTACCATCAACTCGCTGTCGCATCTTTTCGGTTCGCGCCGCTATGACACGACGGACACCAGCAAAAACAACTGGTTACTCGCGCTCATGACCCTCGGCGAAGGTTGGCACAACAATCATCACCACTACATGGCTTCGGCGCGTCAGGGATTTTTCTGGTGGGAAGTCGACATCACGTACTACACGCTGAAAACTCTTTCCTGGTTCGGCTTGGTCTGGGATCTGCGCAAAGTTCCAGCGCACATCCTCAACCCGGAACAGGAACTCGCCGCCTGACCCATCTCGCGGGTCTGCAGCAACCGAACTTGAACTTCGGCCCGGGCTGTTCTGCCTGCAGTTCTTGTCGCACTACTGTTTCTAGCTCTTCCCGGGTTCTAGCGTTGGGCAACTTCTCGAGCGAGTCATCCTTGCTACCATGCTTACCTGATTGTCCGCACTGGCTTTAGGCCCAAACATGGACATGGTGTTACAAGGCACAGCATCATGTTGAAACGAATCCTCATCGTCGACGATAGCAGCCTGATTCGGCGCAATCTTCGCCAAACGTTTGAGTCCGTAGAGGACTGGCGAGTCTGCGGCGAAGCAGTGAACGGCCGCGAAGGCATCCAGAAGGCCAACGAACTTCGCCCCGATCTTATCGTGCTGGATCTCTCCATGCCGGTTCTAAACGGCCTGGAGGCCGCACGCAGCCTTCACGAAACCATGCCCGAAGTTCCCCTGATCCTGTATTCCCTGCACGCGGACAATTCTGTTGAAATAGAAGCTCGCGCCATCGGTTTCCGCGCGGTCCTGTCCAAGGCCGCTGGTACCGACGTGCTGCTCGACGAAGCTCGCAGTCTTCTGGAAACCAGCTGCTAGTGCCGGTAAAGCCATACGGTACGCTGACGCACATCTTTTTACCGAGCAATAGAGTACACTCCCCACAGTCCTACTAGCATTTCTCTGCCTCTCCCTGCGGCAGTCCTGCGAAATTCGACAGTCTTAAAAAAAGGACTTAATGTCGTCCAAAAAATCTTTGCGCCCTGGGCGCGAAATTCCGGGTGTGCAGTCAGGCCAGCAACCAGTTCGGAACCAAATTTTATTGGAGCTTCCGAAGAGCGAGTGCGGCGAGTTATTTTCAAAATTGGAATTTGTCGATCTTCCGGTGGGTTCGGTGCTCAATGAAGCCGGCGAAACCATCAAGTTCGCCTATTTCATCAATGACGGACTGGCCTCCGTTTTGACGATCGTAGCGGACGGCAAGAGTGTTGAGGTGGGCTTGTGTGGTCGGGAAGGTTTTGTGGGAATTCCGTTGACCGCTGGGTTTACCACCAGCCATACCCGCATCATCATGCAGGTCGGCGGAAGTGGTTTCCGCATCAAAGCCGCTGATCTGCCGGCCATACTCCGCGAAAGTCCTCGGCTGGCGACCAGCCTCCACCGTCATGCCCAGCAAATGAACATGCAAGCTTCCCAAGTAGCCGCTTGCAATCGCATACATGAGGTCGAACAGCGCTTGGCCCGCTGGCTGCTGATGTCGCAGGACCGTTTGGGCGGCGAAATTGTTCCCCTGACCCAGGAGTTTCTCGCCCACATGCTGGGCACCCGCAGGGCGAGCGTAACCGTCGCCGCGGGAATTTTGCAGAAGGCCGGGTTCATCAACTACACGCGCGGTTCGGTCAAAATCAAGAACAGGGCTTTACTGGAAGAAGCCGCCTGCGAGTGTTACGGAACCATCGTCCGTCAGAGTACGCAGTGGCAAGCCGAAGTGCAGTAATCATTTCTACTTGAAAAACCTGATAGCCGAATCGCCTTGAACACCGTACGCTGCCGTACGTAAGGTGCTCTCCAGCTTCATGGCTGCCACCTTCTAGGGGCGGTTCATGACGAAATCCATCCTCATTGTTGACGATAACGATTTGGTCCGCGCTCATCTGCGCTATTTTTTCCAGCTCCAGCACGCGGACTTTGAAATCCATGAGGCCGAAGACGGTTTGGAAGCCGTTGAAAAAGCTCCACAAATTATCCCTGACTTGATCATCCTCGATCTGGCCATGCCGCGGCTGAATGGTCTCGAAGCCGCGCGCCGGCTCCGGGCCATACCCGTCAAGGCGCCGATCATTCTTTTCACCATGCACGCTTCCATCATTCCTCAGAGTGAAATCGTGTCCGCTGGGGTAAACGCAGTGGTATCGAAGTCCAATCTGGCCGATCTGCAGAAAACAATCGCGACATTTCTTAAGTGATAAAAAACGGATTCGCGGGCATCCTCCCCCGGGATAACTCCGTCTCCGAGCCGTTCAGGACGTCGACACTGTTGGTCAACTGGCATACCCCGGGTTCTAGGAAAGATGCCAGCCAGGAAAGCGTATGAGGTGCCGTCCAATACGTAGCGATCCGTACCGCACGCTGCGGATGGCCACCGATGCATGGCGGTCAGTCCCTCCGCCAACGCTCTTCTGCGATCCGCCCATCAGAACGTATTCCAGCATCCCCTGCGCGATCGAGGATATGTCTACCTTGCTGCTGAAACGGAAAAAACGGGCGATCTCGAGCGATCTCTGCTCGGCTTCGCGACCGCCTTCCGCCATGATAAAAAACGCGCAGGCGCTGCTACCCCCCAGGCGCGGATGCTCCTTGACCTGTACTGCAATTCTATAGAGTCGCACTACACCCCCCCTGATTGAAACGGGCGTTGGCACGTGAATTCCCTAGTCTCCGCATCTCTATAAAGGGGACGGAAACCCTCGTTTGATTGCGGACCGCTGGTCGCTTGTTTCCGTCGATTCTTTCCAAGCGGCGACCGATTTTGGCGATGCTCTTCCACCTGCACCGCCTCCTCGGTTGTACCTCGCTCCGGCGATCGAAAGGCGCTGAAACGAGGGAATTGTGACCCACAGTCAAGTCGGCCCGAGACGGATTTTGCCGGCCTGCCGCAGGTAGTTCTAACCCCGGCCTAGTGAAGTTTGCTATGTTAGCCAACGACTAGTGATTCATACGGGATTCTCCCTATTCATTCATCCCCGGTTCACAATGTAGGGTATCCTACGGATGGATCGGGCCCGAACTGAACATGGTTCCCCGGGGCTTTGGGACGGAAAATGACCAGGATTCTAATTGTTGATGACAATCCGAAAATACTGAAAGTTCTCCGGCAGACCCTGGGAGAAAATCCTGAATGGTCAATCTGTGGAGAAGCGGCCGACGGGCTTGAGGCTGTTAGCAAAGCAGCCGAGTTGCTACCGGACATCGTGATTCTGGATTTGACGATGCCCAAACTAAACGGGCTTCAGGCCGGCAGCGCGATTCGGCTGGCCGCGCCGAAAATACCCCTGCTGTTGTTTACCCAGCACAATGTGGACACCGCGCTTGAGAATGAGGCTCGAAAATCCGGATTTAGCGGTGGCGTATCGAAGGGCTCGCTCAACTCCTTGATCGTCGGAATTGAAACCCTGCTTCGGGGCGAAACCTATTTCCCGAGCAAGCTCGCTCTTCGTACCCAGGGCAGTACTGCTCAACCAGCCGAGACCACTCCGGCGGCCCCACTGGACGAAGCGTCAGACGAGGCGTCGTGATGGAAAACCCTGATTGATCACCCCTTAGTCTGTCGCTGCGCGACCGCGCCACTCTGCGGATTGCAAGCGGGTTGTGAATTTCGAATTTCCCGGGAATCGGCTTGTGAATTAACCCTGCAACCCTGACTCGTTCGGGTGTGAATTCTGCCTGGTTTTCCGCTGTCCCGTTCGCGGTTCTTGCCGCCCTCTCTTTTTCCCGTCATTCCTGACAAAAATCCCCTTTTGTTTCATGAACTTCCAGATGTTCTGCGCAGGTGTGTGTCCGTTCATCGCAAATTCCGTCCGGGCAATTCTAGTTCACTCGCTGCCGGTGCTCACCCTGCACCGGGGCCACGGTTCACTGGTCCTTGCGGCACCCCTGTGCCACAATCAATCCATGGCCACCGCCACAGAAACCCGCGACATTCAGAAGCACGTCCTCCCCAACGGCCTCGTGGTTATCACCGAGACCATGTCCCACGTGCGCTCCATCTCCATTGGCCTCTGGGTCCGCAACGGTTCGCGCCGCGAAATCGCCGTCGAAAATGGCCTCGCCCACTTCATTGAGCACATGGTTTTCAAGGGCACCGAGCGACGCTCGGCTGAAGCCATTGCCCGGGAAATGGATTCGGTCGGCGGCATGCTCGACGCGTTCACGTCCAAAGAGCAGATCTGTTTCAACGCCAAAATTCTCGACGAGCATCTACCCATTGCCTTCGACGTCATCGCCGATCTCATTCTTCGCCCGAAATTTGACGACGAAGACGTCAAGAAAGAGCGTCAGGTCGTACTTGAAGAAATTAAAATGGATTTGGACAATCCCGAGTACATGCTCCATGAAATTTTCACCAGCGGATTCTGGCCCGATCATCCGCTCGGCCGCCCCATTCTTGGCACGCCAGACACCGTCAGAAAATTCAATCGCGACGGACTTCGCACCCGTTTCCAGAATTGGTTCGCGCCCGATCAGCTGGTCATCACTGCAGCCGGCAACGTCAAACATGAGCAAGTTCTCGAACTCGTGCAGAAAGAATTCGGCCACTTGCAACCGGCCGGCCCAACGGAAAAGCATGACGCTCCGCCCACCGCGGCGCCGATTCATCTCGAGACCAAACGTGACCTTGAACAAGTTCATCTCTGTCTCGGAGTCCCGTCGGTCCCGCTCGGCCACGAGGATCGCTTCGCCATCGCTCTTCTTAACAACCTTCTCGGTGGAGGAATGTCCTCGCGCCTTTTCCAGAATATTCGTGAAAAACAGGGCCTCGCGTACGCGGTCTTCAGCGAACTCACTCCGTATTCCGATGCCGGCATGCTCACTGTTTACGCCGGTACCGCCAAAGAAACCGTCGGCCAGGTTATCGATCTTACAATCCAGGAATTTCACGCACTCAAGGAGTTACCGGTCACAGAAGAAGAATTGCGCCGTTCCAAGAATCATCTCAAGGGTTCGCTGATGCTCTCGCTGGAGTCCACCAGCTCGCGCATGTCCAACCTGGCGCGCCAGGAGCTTTATTTCGGTCGCTTCTTTTCACTCGATGAAATTCTTGTTTCCATCGAAGCTGTCACCCGGGAAGAAATGCAAGCTCTCGCGCAAAAATATTTTCGTCCCGAGCAAATTGCGGTCACCGTTCTCGGCCCGCTAAACGGATTTACCCTGGAACGCTCGCGCCTCGCTTGCTAGAAAAATGAAATGTTCCGCCTGTTCAAGAGATATTCCCGACGGATTTGCGGATTGCCCGTGGTGTGGGGCGAACTACGGCACTTTGCCGCAACCTGCCGCCTCCGCTGCGCGACCAGTCGAACCCGGCCGTAACCTGGTTTTCGCCTGGCTGGCGTCCGCAGTGTCCCTGCCTTTTTGTCTGTTTGCCGCGTACGCCACTACGCATCAGAAATACGGTTTCTTGGAGATGGCAGATTCCGGTTATTTCATCGGAGCAGTTCTCGGTCCTTACCTCGCGTCCACCATCATCGTTTTCCTCTACTATTGGATTCGCCGCAGAAATCCGCAGTACTCGACAAAGTTGCTGGCGATCGCTTGCGGAGCGTCTTTTTTTGCTTTGCTTTCACTCAGCCAGCATTTGGGTAGGCCCGGCATGAGTCCGGAACCGGTGGAGAAGCGGCACATCGCCGGCTTGACAGGAAATTCCACGCCACAGGCGAACCGCCCCGCAAGCGTTTGGGATGCGCCGATGCTTTCGCTGATAGCCGATTTGCGCTCCTTCAACGACGCCTATGTTTCCGAAGTATCCAAGCTGGATAGTGCGGCGTTGCCGCTGTACACGCCGGACTCGTTTCGCGACGCTGCGACGATTCAGCAGATGCTCGCGCAACTGCGGAGCCGGCTCGCCGTTGCCGAAAAGTATTCCTCGGTGCAGCCGATCCTGGACAAGATGAAGAATTACCTGGCGGCAGTGAACGCGAGCGAAAAAGAGAAAAGAGAGTTCCTTGAAGGATTTGCGTCGACCGCGCCAGCGGGACTGGGAACGCGAGACCTAGCCAGCGCGCGCGAGCGCGAATGGCTGCGCACTTCCATAGATTTATATGCCCTTATGCTCGCCAAGCAGAGCGCCTATGCAATTGCCGGAAGGAAAGTGGAGTTTCGGCAAAGGGGGCTTGCTGAACAATTCAACCAGGGGATGGTAAAGGCCCAGGTGGCGAGACAACAATTCCTCCAGGCGCAAGGCGCCTTCACCGCCGCCCAACAGGCCGCCCGCACGCAACTCGGTTTGCACCCCTGAAGCGAATCACATTAAGCGATTTGCAGTTCCAGGTCTTCGGCAATATTTCGATCGACGGCATATTCAACATGCAGAACCCGCCGCGGGGAAGGGGACAGGGATTTCGAAGAGGCGTGGACCAGCAGAGCACGCATGGCCAGGATGCCGCCCGCCGGACAGAGGCACTCGACGGCCGGAATTCTTGTGGACAGGTCGTGCAACTGATCGTCGGTGAGAAGACCCTGGGTGTGCGTGCCGGGAAGCACCCGGAGCGGGCCATTCGCCGAACCTCGGTCGTCCAGATGCGGGCGCAAGGCGAGAACTTGTGACAGAGCCGCCAGCCTTGCGGCGAGGCCAATCGGATCGCCCGAGATCGCTGACGAGCTCTGCGAGATCATCAGGTCGTAGGACTTCGGGAATGATTGCAAAGCCTTGTTCCTCGATGCTGTGGTTCCGGTTCAACTCGAGCCCTCCAGAAACTTAACGATGCGCCATAACGCTATCGCTCTTTTGAGACTTCTCCGCACGGTGAAGTTCCTGAGGAATGTGCGTTGATTTTGTGGCGGCCGTCTGCCATTATTCTGAAAATCAGGTTTCGCTTCATGTTCGTTTGAGCTGGGGGAGAGAGCGATCGGATTACGGGTATCCATTCTGGCGTCGGGGAGTTCGGGCAACATGACGTTGCTCGAAACCGAGCACACCCGACTCCTGGTGGACGCGGGACTTGGCAAACGAGAGACTCTGGCACGGCTCGCCGCTGTAGGACTTACCGTCGATCACCTCGACGGAATTCTGATTACCCACGAACATTCCGACCATTGCTGCGGGCTTCCACAGATGCTGGGGCTCTGGAAAACTGCGCTCTATGTGACCGAACCCACCATGGGCGCGCTGCGGAGAATTCTTCCCGAGACATTTGGCAAGCGCTTGCACGGCGTGGAAACGATTCAGCCGGGGCAGCATTTTACGATTGGCGATATCGATGTCCACGCGTTTGCGATTCCCCATGACGCGGCCGACCCGATCGGATTCACATTCCGGGCCTGTGGCGCGAAAATGGCGCTGGTTACCGATCTGGGTTATATGCCGGAGCTGGTGAAAGTACATTTGCGCGATGCGGATTGTCTGATGCTGGAATCGAATCATGATTTGGACATGCTGAAGGTGGGGCCGTATCCGTGGGTTGTGAAACAGCGGGTGCTTTCGCGGACCGGGCATCTTTCAAATCATGCGGTGAGTGAATATCTCTGCGACGTGGAAGGTTTTGACGCGGTGGCGCGTTATCTGGTGCTGGGCCACGTTTCAATGGAGAACAATAATCCGGATTTAGTGAAAATTTCCGCCGAAGAAGCGCTCGGGCGGCGGCCGGCGGAGTCGGCGTTCAGCGGCGAATTGATGATTGCGTCGCAGGCGGTGCCCTTGCGACCGTTGGAGTTGTAGACCAGTTTCCGGTGCAGAGCCGGTTTCCGGGGCCGGTCATCAGCAGTCTCCCTCAGAAAGCGGACCCTTCCGTTTCGAAGTTTTTTCTCGCACTTTTGCGTGCGATGAATTACACTTTTCCTGTTCTTAGTAGAGGTGCGGAGACCAATATTGTCCGCGCAGAGTTCCGAGCAGCATCGGAGCGCAGACACGAGGGGTTCTTCTTTAAAGCAACAAGAAGTCTTGTTGTCCGCCGAAATCGTTGCGGTAGCTGAAGCCGCAGCGGTTGGGGAACGGGTCTAAGGCCTGTTCACTGTCATTCGAACTTGAGTTGGCTGCCCGGCAGCCGATTTAAACCTCGGATGAAGCGCTATTGAGAGGCGGTAACCCTTCGATCTTTCTGCGGGTCCTTCCTTTCTTCGCGTTTCTTCCAGAAAAATTGGTTTTGATGAATCCTTTTGAACTGACGCGCGCGCTGGTGGATATCGAGTCGATCACCAATAACGAAAAGGCGGTTGGAGACTATCTATTCCAGCATCTTGTAAACCTCGCTGCGCGCACCGGCGGAAAAGTCGAACGAATGGCCGCGGAACCGGAGCGCGACAATATTTTCGCGTTTTGGGATGCGCCCACCGTTACGTTTTCCACGCATATGGACACTGTGCCGCCATTTTTCGCTTCGCGAGAAGACAACGAATTTATCTGGGGCCGCGGTTCCTGCGACGCGAAGGGAATTATCGCGGCGATGATTGCGGCGACGGAAAACCTGCTTGCCGCTGGGAATAGAAATATCGGGCTGCTGTTCGTCGTGGGAGAAGAGCGCAACAGCACCGGGGCCAGAGCGGCAGCGGCCGATCCACGGGGTTGCAAGTTCTTGATCAACGGGGAGCCGACGGAAAACCAGCTGGCGCTGGGTTCAAAAGGGACGTTGCGGTACGAAGTAATTTCGCGTGGGAAATTGGCGCATTCCGCGTACCCGCATTTGGGACATTCGGCCATTCACTCGTTACTGGACGTTCTGCAAAGCATCCGGAACATATCGCTGCCGCAGGACGAATTGTTGGGCCCGAGCACGCTGAATGTGGGAACGATCAGCGGCGGGCGGGCGCCGAATGTGATTGCCGATGAAGCGCGCGCTGAGGTCATGTTTCGGACCGTGGGAGATCCCACGCAGACGCGCAAGGCCGTTGCTGCAGCCGTTGCGGGGCACTCGCAAGTGGAGGCGGTGGAAGTCTTGCACACGCCGGCCCTGCGGCTTACCGCGTTGGACGGAATTCCTACGACGGTAGTGGCGTTTACGACGGATGTTCCCACGTTCAGAGATACCTGGGGAAAGCCTTTTTTGATCGGGCCGGGAACGATTCATGTGGCGCATACCGCCGAAGAACGCATTCCAAAGAAAGAGATGCTCGAAGCGGCTGAAATTTATACGCGCATGGCCACCCAGCTCCTTACGGCAGGAGACGCTGGAAAATGAGCCTGGGACTCGCGTTGGTAGGCTACGGACGGATGGGGAAGCTGGTGGAGCAGTTTGCGCCAGAGTACGGATTTGAAGTGCGAGCCAAATTTGACGGGAACAGCAATGCCTGCGGGCAGGGGCTGTCGCACCAGACGCTGCGGGGAATTGACGTCGCTGTCGAATTCACTACGCCGGAAGCGGCGCCGGAGAACATGAAACGGCTGGCGGTTCTGGGATTGAATTGCGTCGCGGGGACTACCGGATGGTTCGAACAGCTACCCGAGATTCAGCAGGTTGTTTTGCAGCGCGGAACCGGGCTGGTGTGGGCGGCAAATTTCTCGGTCGGAGTGAATTTGTTTCTCCAGGCCGTGGCGCACGCATCATCGTTGTTTGCGAACCACCCTGAGTATCAGGCGTGGGGCTGGGAAATTCATCATTCGGAGAAAAAAGATGCTCCATCGGGAACTCTGAAAAAAGCGGCCGAGGAGATGACGGCTGCCGGTTACCGGCGAGCGATTTCATTGAGCGCGAACCGGGCGGGGGCCCATCCGGGAACGCATGAGATTGGCTTTGATTCGGCCGTGGACACGATTACCTTGCGGCATACCGCGCGCAATCGTGAGGGATTTGCACGCGGGGCCCTCAAGGCGGCGCAGTGGGTCGCCGGGAAGAAGGGCGTGTTTCAGTTTTCTGAAATTCTGGGGCAGTTGGAAATGGAGAAGGTCGGAACGTAAAGGAAGCAGGCCGTACAGAAACAAATGCAATTTTGATATGAGGTTTACAAGGAGCGGAAATGTTTACTGGATGCGGGACAGCACTGGTTACACCCTTTCGTAAAGACGGTTCGCTGGATGAGCCGACGCTGCGTGCACTGGTTCGGCGGCAGATCGAGGCCGGGATTGACTTCCTGGTGCCCTGCGGAACGACCGGCGAGAGTCCGACGCTGACGCGTGAGGAGCATTTGCGCGTTGTCGCGATCGCGGTGGAGATTGCCAAGGGGAAAGTCCCGGTGCTCGCTGGCGCCGGCGGATACAACACGCGCGAAGTAATTGAATTGGCGCGCGAATTGGCGGCGCTTGGCGCAGATGGAATTCTTTCGGTTACTCCGTACTACAACAAGCCAACGCAGGAAGGACTTTACCAACATTACGGCGCGATTGCCGAAGCGGTGGCGCTGCCCGTTATCTTATACAGCGTGCAAGGGCGGACGGGAATCAATATTGAGCCGGCAACCGTGGCGCGGCTGGCAAAGATTCCCAATATTGTGGGGATCAAGGAAGCCTCGGGCAATGTGGCGCAGATGGCCGCGATTTTGAACCTTGTTCCGGAAGATTTTATTGTGCTTTCGGGCGACGATGCGATCACCCTTGCGGTGATTTCGCTGGGCGGGCGCGGAGTGATTTCCGTGGCGTCGAATGAAATTCCGGCGGACATGGCGAACTTGACCCACCTAGCGCTCGCGGGTGATTTCACGGGAGCGCGGGAAATTCACCGCCGGTATCATGCTCTGATGGAAATAAATTTCGTGGAGTCCAACCCCGGCCCGGTGAAGATGGCCATGGCCGAGATGGGGCTGCTCGATGCCACCTGGCGCTTGCCTCTGGTGCCACCAAAAGCGGAGAATCGCGCACGGATCTGTGGCGTGCTGGAAACTTTGGGATTGACCATCCCCACGGTGGGATCGTTTGAAGTTGTATCGCGGGAAAACGCTGCCGGCGCCGCTCGGCAGCCGGTTGTGCCCGCTGCCGAGAGGGCTCATGCTGCAATCGCAAGTTAATGAGTTATACGACAATCCTCCCGAACATTACGAAGAACAGCATTTCTGGGTGTTTCGGGATTTCAAGGCGGCCCTGAACCGCGGAGAAATTCGCGCAGCCGTGCCGGATGCGTCGGAGAAAAGCGGATGGCGCGTCAATGCCTGGGTCAAGAAAGGGATCTTGCTGGGATTTCGGATGGGCGTTGTTGCGGATATGTCGATTGATGTCACCAAGCAGCCGTTTTTTGATCGCGCGACTTTTCCGGTGCGGGCGATGACCGTGAACGATGGAGTGAGGATTGTTCCGGGAGGCTCGAGCATACGCGATGGAAGTTTTATCGGGCGCGGAGTGATCTGCGCGCCGCCGATGTTTATCAACGTTGGTGCGTATGTGGGCGAGAACACGATGATTGATTCTCACGCGCTGGTGGGAAGTTGCGCGCAGGTGGGGAAAAGCTGCCATATTTCCTCGGGGTCGCAGATCGGGGGAGTATTGGAGCCCATCGGGGCACGGCCAGTGGTCATTGAAGACGACGTGCTGGTCGGCGGGAATTCTGGAGTCTATGAAGGAACGGTGGTGAAGAAGCGCGCGGTGCTGGCAACCGGGACCATTTTGAACCGGTCCATTCCCGTCTATGATCTGGTGCGCGATGTGATCTATACGGCGAGTGAAACGGAGCCGCTGGTTATTCCGGAAGATGCGGTGGTAGTGCCCGGCTCGCGGGCGGTAAATCATGAATTGGGCAAAAAGCACGGACTGTCTTTGCAGGCTGCAGTGATTGTGAAGTATCGGGATGCCAAGACCGATGCGCGTGTGCAGCTTGAAGACATGATTCGGTGAGTATTCCGGGCGCGGCGCCTGAGGGGCCGCGGGAGTCCGGCAACGGGCCGCCAGCCAACGGGCGGTCTGCGCCCTGCGACGGCAGCCCGGTGAACAAGGCACCGCGGAACAATCCTGCGCTTACTGCGAAAGAACTTTTTCGAAGAATTGCAGGGCGCGGGGATCGTTGGATTGCCCGAGCCAGAACATGGCCTGTTTGCGGACTTCCGGGTTGCGATTGTTTTGGGCGACTTGGATGAGCTTGGGGACGCCTTCGTCTTTCGGCAATTGGCTGAGAGCGAAGACGGCTTTCTTTTTTACATCCGTGTCAGGATCGTGGGCAATGGCCCCGTCGATCGCACCGACAGCTTTCTTTCCGGCTTTTTGCGCGAGCCAGAAAAGGGCCTGGCCGCGGACCTGCGTGCTGGAGTCGTCGTGAGCCATACGAATTATTTCGTCGATGGCCGCGGGTTCATGGCTGATCGAGAGAGCAAAACTTACCTGTGAACGGACCTGGGGGCTGGGATCACTCCGGGCCATTCGTTGCAATGTTTCGAACCCGAATTTTCCACGGGCTCCGCCTAGCCAGAATGCAGCTTGTTTACGAGTTGCTTCAGGTTGCTGCGGAGATACGAAAGATGCGAGCGCGCGGTCAGCGGAGGGGTCCTCGTGCAAGGCAATAGCGCTTAAAGCGCCTTGCGCGACCTCGCGCCGGTCAACGTTTTCCTTGTCAACGAAACCGGCTAGAAACTGCACGCTGTCCGCAGGTGTGGCGGCGGTGAGCCAGACCAGCGAAAGCCCCCCAAAATCGAGTGTGCATTCTTCAGAAGCCAGACGGATGCGAGTGACGTGTCGGGCTTCGAGTCGATAGAGGACGAAGAGTTGTCGCGGCCCCTCGAGTCGTACGATGCGACTTTTCTCTCCGGAAATGGTGGTGCCGCCTCTGTTTTCATTTTCCAGGCGGCAGGTCCTGCAGATATTTTCCTCACTATCGTAATTTCCGCAGCAGACGGTGCGTTGACCGCTGACTTCAGGAACGCTGTAGCCCATCCATTGGGCCTGGTCGGCGCGGTCGATGAGCTGCTGCAACGTTTGGCTGAGCGAAGCAGTTAGGGCGCGGGTCTCGAGTTTCGCGTTTTGGATTTGCGGCAGATCTCCGCTGGAGTTGCTCGGAGCGGGAGCCGCGCTTGCGCCGGGTGCGGCCGGCGCCGGCTGCTGCGCGCCGGCCCACCCCACCCAGGAGGTTGCCAGAAATCCTGCCAGAGCTAGTTTCGTTTTCCAGTTTGCAACTCGCAAGGTCGGGCTCCGTTTCTTCGCGCGCCTACTTCTGGAGAAGCTCCATCAGATAGTCGGTGCCTTCTTTGGAATTCATCACGGATAACTTTTGCACAGCGGTCTTTTTCAGCTCGGGGTCTTTTTCGCCACGCGCGATGGCTACGAGGGCTTTGGCGTTTCCCTGGATGAAGTAGGCGTCCAGGACCGCTTGGCGAACCTCACGGTCGGCATCCTTGGCATAGATGGATTGCAGGGCCTTTGCGGAATCTTCTGAGTTGATAAGTCCAAGATTGTGAACAGCGGCTTGGCGCAGCTCGGCTTCTTTTTCAGACTGGGAAACCTCAACGAGTTTTTGCGAATCGCCTGAGAGGAAGAAGGCCTGCAGAATGGTCTTGCGCACTTCAATCGATGGCTCGTTTTGGTAGAGCTGTTTGAGTTCCTCAGTGCCGTGAACAAGACCGAGCTGGCGGATGGCGTCCTGGCGTAGTGCTTCGTTCTTTTCCCCTTTAGCGGCCTGGAAAAGACGGGTCTTGTCGCCGCCGACCATGTAGCTTTGCAGAATTCCACGCTTGATGGAATCGTCGCTGGTGCTGGCGTAGATCTCCGCGAGCGTCTTGCGGGCTTCTTCGCCGCCAAAGATGCCGAGATTTTGAATGGCTTTTCTTTGAATCTCAGGATTGCTGTCGCCCTTGGCGATTCTGGCGATGACTTGGCGGCCTTGCGGAGAACCATTCTGCGCAAGGACAAAGAGCGCCTGCATCTTTTCTCTCTGCGAAGCGCGGGGATTATTGATGACTTGCTCGAGCAGGGGAACGGCGACGGCCGGCTCGCGGCTCATCATGCTGTGAATGGCCAGAATGCGAAGCTCTTCATCGCTTTGGTTTTCCGGCTTCGAAGGATGTCCAGTGGATTGCCGTACTTCAATTTCAAGCGCACTGGCATCTTTGAGCCAGCGGCTCTGCGGGAAACGCTTCTTGAGTTCGGCGATGTTGGCGAGCGCCGAATCTTTCTTGCCTTGTTTGCTTTGCGCATAGGATTTCCAGTAGAGAGCGGCATCGGCTTGCGGACCATTGGTTTTTGCCAATTCCGCAAAGACCTCTTCGGCTTGCTGGTACTGCTCCTCGTCGAGAGCGTCGCGGCCGCTGTCGTAGAGCTCACTGGCGCGGTCGGCGCGTTCCTGTTCGCGGTCACGAGCTTCCCGCGCGCGATCTTTCGCTTGCTGGACGCTGTCCTGCTCCATCATTTGCTGGGCGGCGGCGTGTTCGTCCTGGGAAGCCCAAACGCTATCGGCGTGAACGCCTTGTGGCCGGAATGCGGCGCGACCCGGGCAGGCTAGTGCCAGAGCCGCGGCGACGGTCATTCCAATTTTATTGCTCCAACGAAATCCGTTTCCGAGAGTCATGCGATGTTCCTTTCTTTCTTGGGCGATTGATTTGGCTCTGGCTGCGGCTTCGGGGATTGCTGCCGATCCTGGAGCTCCTTGCTGACCACTCGAACTTTGAACAGAAGCCCGCGCGATGCAATCCGTTGCCGGATTGTTTCCAGTTGCGCGGCGGAAATATCCGATGGGCTGTGAGCGACGTCGGTGAGAACGCGTTCCAAATCGTCGAGAACGCTGGCGAGACCGGTGTCGCCGTCGTGAAGAGCAGTTTGGCGGTAGAGGCGATTTTCCTGCAGAAGATCTTCAGCGCGACGCTGCTCGCCGGAAATGTTCACCTGCTTGGTCTTAGCATCTGCGGGTTCGGCGTTCGATAATTCCATGAGCATCATTTCGGAACGCCCGAGATGTTCACCGACGGCCACGACCAGAACGCGTTCGCGGACCTGGCCTGCGTTCAAAGCCTCCCGACCGGGAGCGATGTACTTGGTAGTTCGTCCGATGAAGAAGGCCACCATCAACAGTGCGGCGACTACGGCGACACTGGCGAACCGGCGAGGTGCCAGCCACGCTTTCCACCATGAGGTACGTTTCTCCGGAAGGCGCGGCGCGATTTGCTGCCACACGCGCTGCTCGAAGTTGGCACCGGGGTCGGGAACAGGCAGCGTGTTCAGCGCGGCTAGCAGGGCATCAATGCGTGAGAGTTCCTCGGAGCAACGGGTGCAGGTCATCAGGTGCTCGGTGATGGCTTCACGACGACTGGCTTGTCCGTCGCGATAGGCGATCAATTCTTCTTCTTTCGGATGATTCATAGCTCGCTTCCCATTGCTTTTACGTGCGGCCGCAGGCCAAGATGCGGCTCCAGGAGTTTTCTGAGTTTTTGCACCGAACGAAAAACGGTATTCTTGGTGGCGCTGGAACTGGTTTTTAGAGCGGCGGATATCTCTTCGATGCCGCAGCCTTCCCAGTGGCGCATGACGAAGGCGGTACGTTCGGCTTCCGTGAGTTCGTTGAGTGCGAGTTGCATGCGTTTTCTGAGCTCGATGTTTTGCGTGAGGCGTTCCGGCGTCGGCGCAGAGTCGGGAACGAGATCGAGGGGGTCGCGATTGTCACCTTCTTCATTTGCGGCGAACGGAGCTTCAATGCGGGCTTCTTCTTTGCGGCGCTGGCGCATGCGGTCGATGGCATAGTTGGAGGCGATGCGATAAACCCAGGTTCCAAAATTGGCGCGCGATTCAAACTGTTCAAGCTTTTGATATGCGCGCAAAAACGCCTCCTGGACGATCTCCTCGGCGTCGTGCTGGTTGCCCGTGAGCCGGTACGCGAGCCGGAAAACATTGCGGCTATGGCGCTCGACCAGCAGGCGGAACGCGTCGCGTTCACCCGCCATCGTTCGCTCGATTGCTGCGGCGTCGCTGCCCCAGGTCGCCTCGGCTGATTCGTTCATCCAGTTCATTAGACAGGATTTTGCTGTTGCGGTTAGGTACGGTATAGCTGCTTTGCTACCAGTAAGTTAGCGTGGACCCAAGGCTATTCGTAGCGGAGGGCGACGAGCGGGTCGACTTTTGTGGCGCGCCGGGCGGGAATCCAGCAGGCCAGCACGGAAGTGGCCGCCAGAACCAGGGTGATTCCAGAGAATATCCAGGGATCACGCGAGCTTACGCCATAGAGCAGGCTGGCCAGGAATTTGCTCAACGAGAAAGCGACTGCCAGACCAATGGTTATTCCTGCTGCGGCGATTCGGAGGCCGTGCCCGACAACGAGCTGCATTACGTTTTTCTCTTGCGCTCCCATGGCCACGCGGACGCCGATTTCGCGGGTGCGAAGAGAAACAGAATAGGAAACCACTCCGTAGATGCCGATAGCAGCAAGAATGGCACCGAGCACGGCAAACGTGCCAACCAACATGGTCCGGAACCTCGGTTCGGCCACGGAATGCGCCAGAACACTTTCCATGGTCTGCACGTTGCTGATTGGCTGATCTTTGTCGATGCTCCAGATACGTTCTCGCAATACGGGAGCGAGTTTAGCCGGATCGTCTTTGCTGCGAACCAGCAGATTCAGATGTGCAGCAGGAGCTTGCGCCAGCGGGTAGTAGAGATTCGGGCGGGGAGCCTCACTGAGGTTCACGTCGCGGGTGTCTCCGACGATTCCCACCACGAGCAGTGGCAATCCTTTTTTCGACTCTATACCCAGCAGCCGGCTTCCTATGGGGTTGCGGCCTTTCCAGACCTGGCGTGCCATGGTTTCATTTACCAAGACCACGAGTTGGCCGTTCTCGTCGTCCTGCGGAGTGAAACCGCGACCTCGCAGAATGGGGACGTTCATGGTTTGAAAGTAATTTGCGCTCACGGCATTGGTTTCAATGTTGCCGATGCCCGGGCTGGAGGCCGGTTCTCCCTCGACTTTTAGCCCCGCCGACAGAGGCAGCATTCCAGAGAGCGGATAGAAATGGGAAATTGCAGCGGTTTCCACTCCTCCTACTCCTTGTACCGTTTCGAGCACTTCCTTGGCATAGAAAAGCTGTTGACTCTCTTTGGGATATTTTGTTTCCGGCAGGTTGACGGACATCAGCAAGACATGATCCGTGCGAAAACCCATGGACGTGTGAGTGAGTGATGTGAACCCCTTCACCAGGAGTCCGGCACCTACCAGCAGAGGCAAGGCCATGGCGATTTCCAATATGGCGAATGCATCACGCAGGTGTTGACGCGGAGGCGCAGCTCCGGTGGCGGCCTCCTTCAGCCCCGCACTCGGGTCGCAACGCGCGGCCTGCAGCGCCGGCAGAATGCCAAACAGCATGCCGACAAAAAAAGCGCAGACCATGGACGTCAGCGCCATCGCCCAATCGGGATGAAGTTCTTCGATACGAGGAATCCCTTCCGGGGCAAGGGATCGGAAGGCCTGGACGCCGCCGCCGGCCAGGGCCAGGCCGAGAACTCCTCCCGCAAAGGACAACAGCACGCTTTCGGTCACCAGCAGTTGAGCGATTCTCCAGCGGCTGGCACCGAGCGCGCTGCGCAAGGCCATTTCCCGATATCTTTGCGTGCCGCGGGTGAGCAGCAGATTGGCAACATTGGCGCACGCAATCAATAGCACCAGCATGACGGCGCCAAGCAAGATCAACAGAGCCGGGCGCGCATCGCTCACGGTGTATTCCTGAAGATTTGCCGTGAACATCCTCCAGCCGCCGAATCCGGATTTGTCTTCGCGCTCGATCTGTTCGGAGATGGCTTGCAGTTCACTATTGGCTTGCTGCAAGGTCGCGTCCCGTCGCAGCCGCGCAAGAACTTCATAGCTGTGGTCTCCGTGATCCTGGATTTCCGCCAGACTGGGCGATGAGGGCAACCATGCCGCCGTATCTCTTGCCGGAAATCCAAAACCGGGCTGCGCAACGCCGACGATGGAATATAAGTTGCCGTCCAAGCGCAGCTTCTTCGTCAGGATGCCGGGGTCTGCGCCGAAATTTGTGCGCCAGAGCGCATCACTGATCACGGCGACTTCGTTACTGCCGGAATGATGTTCTGACTCTACAAAAAATCTTCCCACCTGCGGGGACGTGCCGAGAAAATCAAAAAAATTATCCCCGGTATCGGCGATGTTAATCTCCCGGGGCTCTCCTTCGCCGGTCAGATTCTTGCTGACTTCGTCATAAATCATGAATCCTGAGAAGGAGTGAGCTTCTCTTTTTACCTGTTCTACGTCGCCGAGAGATACGTTCAGATACAGCCCTTTGAATGCCTCGTTTCGCGAATACACAGTCACGATCTGTGACGGATCCTTGTAGGGCAGGGGCTTGAGCAGCACCGCATGAATTACGCTGAAAATTGCGGTGTTCGCGCCGATGCCGAGAGCCAAAGTTAGTATCGCGACTGCGCAGAATCCGGGATGCTTCAGGAGAGATCGCGTGCCGTAGCGTATATCGGCAAAGATTTGACCGAGCCATTCCCAGCCCCATACGTCTCGCGTAGTCTGTTTTATCAGCGCTATATTTCCAAATTCGCGCTGTGCTGAGTAGACGGCGTCTTCCTTGTTTTTGCCGCGTTCCGCGTGTCCTTGGGTGGCCAGCTGGAGATGGGAGCGCACTTCCTCTTCAAGTTCGTTTTCTTTCTTTTTTTTCCACCAGCTGGTCATCGGCTGCCTCGACTTGCTGCGATTCATTCTCCGGGGAAATGCTCGTCATTCGTAACGGAGCGCCACCATCGGATCGACCCTCATGGCGCGGCGCGCGGGGAGGTAACTGGCCAGCAACGCCACCGCTCCGAACAGGAAAGCAACGGCGATGAAGTCGACCGGATCGGTGGGTTGCACCCCGTACAAGAGGCTGGAAAGAAATCGCGTGAGCGCAAAAGCGACAGCGAGACCGGCGCCTACTCCTGCCAGAGTCAGGGACACGCCCTCCTGCAGAACCAATTTGAGGACGTCGGATTTTTGCGCGCCGAGAGCGATACGGATTCCAATTTCCCGAGAACGTTGCGCGACAAAATAGGAAATAAGTCCGTAGATGCCAACCGCGCCAAGAACCAGCGCGAGGGCGGCGAAAGCTCCGAAAAGGGAAGTGACCGAGCGGGAAGAGTTGGCGGCATCGGAGACCACCGCGAGCAGAGTTTTTATATCGGCGACAGGCGTGTCTGGATCCAGGGTTGAAGCGATGGAGCGAATCGATGCGCCTAGTTGCGATTGGTCTTGCGACGAGCTAACAACCATGGTCATTTCAGCGGGCACTTTGCCGTTTTCAAGAACTGCGTCGGGGCCGTAGGGAACATAAAAAACACCATCCATCCATTCAGGCTTGTCGTTGCGCAGGTCGAAGCCGTGAACGTCACCTGCAATCCCGACAATCATGCACCAATCTTTTTGACCCACGAAGCGGATGTGTTTCCCGAGAGCATCTTGCTGGGGCCAGAAGCGTTTTGCTGTAGCAGCACTGACGATAGCGACGTGCGCGGACGGGAGCGTGTCGCTTTCAGAAAAGTCTCTACCGCCAAGCACAGCGATGTTCATCAGTTTCATGTAGCCAGGGGAAACAGGATTTAGCCACAACAGCGGTTGAGCAGATTCGGAAGTGGTTGCATAGTTTTCGATTTCCACCGAGCGTTTGTTGACACGCCCATCGAGAGGAAGCGTGCTGACCAGCGCCGCATCGTGGACACCGGGAGTGGCCCGGACTCGGTCGACAAGCTCTTTATAAAACGAAAAGCAACGCCCTGGATTTTCGCAGAACGATTCGTTGGGCCTGATGCGAGCGGTGATCACATCCTCCGCGCGGAAGCCCGGATAGAGGTGGGACAGCGACCACAAACTGCGGATGAGAAGCCCCGCGCCGCTAGCCAGCAGCACGGCCAGCGCCAATTCACTGATGACCAGCGCGCGACGGACAACGATGTTTCCAGAAAGTGTCGAACCGCGACTTCCGGCTTTGAGCGACTCCGTGAGTTCGCTGCGTGAGGATTGCAAGGCTGGAGCGAGCCCACAAAGCACAGCTGTGGCGATGGTCAGACCCAGGGTAAAGAGAAGAACGTGCCAGTCGAGACTGGTGTCCGCCAGGCGCGGCGTGTTAGCCGGAAACGTTGCCTTCAACAGCGACGTGCCCGCACTCGCGAGAACCAAACCGAGGGTGCCGCCGAAAAATGCCAGTACCACGCTTTCGACCATGAGTTGACGGACGATGCGCTTGCGCCCCGCGCCGAGCGACGTTCGAATGGCGATTTCTTTGGCGCGCACTGTGGCGCGGGACAGTGTTAGATTCGCGACGTTGGCGCACGCGATCAGCAGGACGAGGGTAACGGCGGCCAGCAGAATGAGGAGACGTGAGCGCACGTCTTCCACAATTCCCTCGTGCAGGGGCTGCATCGCGATACCCGCATTCCAGTTGGAAGGCATGGGCCAGGGAAAGGCTTTCGCAATGCGCGATTGGAAGAGGCCGATTTCCGCGCTGGCTTGCTGCATTGTGGCGTTTTGGTGAAGGCGTCCGATTACCGGCATGAAATCGCCTGCCCAGGAACTTTGGATGTTGCTGGAGTCGATGTTTAACGGAACCCAAACTTCAGTTTGCGGAGAAGGAAAACGAAAATCGGCTGGCATAACGCCGACGATCTGGCGCTGAACACCTTCGAGTTGAATCCAGCTCCCGATAACATTGCCGTCACCGGCAAAGCGATTTTTCCAGAGCGCATAGCTGAGGATTGCCGAATTGTTGCGACCGGCCAGATCTTCTCCTGGCACGAAGACTTTTCCCAGCTGGGGATCTTTGCCGAGGACAGAAAACAATTCTGCAGAGACAAGTGTCGCATTGAGGCGAACCGGCTCGCGATGGCCTGTGAGATTGAGTTCGTGGCCCTCGGCGTAGGTAGCGACGTCCATGGTTGTGACCTGCTCGCGGAGAGCGCTGAATGCACCTTTAGGATAAAAGCCCGTCGCTCGGAGCAATTGTTGAGGATGCGGAAAGGGAAGCGGGCGAAGGAGGATTCCGTTTACCAGGCTGAAGATAGCGGTATTGGCGCCAATGCCGAGGGCGAGAGTGATGACAGCGACGAGGGCAAATCGCACGTTCTTGCGAAGCAGGCGCGCTCCAAAACGAAAATCCTGAAGCAATTCCTCCCACCACTGTCCCCGCCACAAATCGCGAACCGTTGCCTTGACCAGGCTTTCGTTTCCAAATTCACGATGCGCTGACCGTTCGGCGCTTTCTCGGCTTTCGCCGCGATCGCTGTATTCTCGTGCGGACATTTCCAGATGAGAGCGAACTTCCTCTTCAAGTTCGCTGTCTTTTGTTCTTTTCCACCAATTCGCCATTGGCCGCTCCTATGCTGCAAATCCGTTTCCTGGGCGCTCATTCGTATCGAAGAGCCACCATGGGATCGACACGACCCGCGCGACGCGCGGGGAGATACGCCGCTACCAAGGTTACGACCGCTATTGCGACGACCGCGCCCGCCAGCGTCAGCGGATCGGTGGCACTCAGGCCGAAAAGCTGTGTTTTGATAAGTCGTGTCGTTGCCAGAGTGACCGGAACTCCAATGCCGATGCCGACGGCCAGAAGCACGAGCGATTCTTTTAGTACCATCCACAGAACGCCGTCGACTTGCGCCCCGAGGGCCATGCGAATGCCGATTTCATTGGTGCGGCGCACGACATTGTAGGTCATAACTCCGTAGAGGCCGATACAGGCGAGCAGAAGCGCCAGAATGGAAAAGGAGCCTGAGAGTTGCGAAACCATGCTCTCTTGATCCGTGAAGTGCTTGAGATGTTCGCTGACGGTTTGAATTTTTTCGATGGCGAGATTCTCATCGACTTGCGCCAGGGCCTGGCGTACCTGATCGGCAATATTGGCGGGATTTCCGGCGGCGCGCACCTGCAAGCAGTAGTTGAAGCGACCGTCATCGGTCAGCTGCCTGGCCGGGAAATACAGAATACGTGGCGCCGCTTCGCGCGGGTTGCCGGATTTGGTGTTTCCCGCGACTCCGACAATCTCCCAACTACCTTTCACGCTTGGTTCGCCTACAGTGATGTGATGCCCGAGGGCATCGCCATTTGGGAAAAAATAGTTTGCAAAAGCCTGGTTCACCACGATGACGAGTGAGGATGCCGCCGTGTCTTGTTCGTTGACGGCGCGGCCCTGCAGCAGCGGTATGCCTACAGTTTCAAAATAGCTTGACGTAACGCGGTTGAGACTAGTTCCGGAACCTTTTTCCGCCTGGGACGAACTGTCCATCACGGTAATGGGCGAATTCCAGCTGCCTCCGCTGATCGGAGGTGCTCCGGAAAACGCCGAGGAGCGAATTCCCGGCAATGCTTTTAATTTTGCCTGGATGCGATTTTCTAGCGCATCGAGTTGCGCCGATTTGTAACCCGCGATTTTAGGGTCGAATTGGACGAGGAGCACGCTTTGCCGGTCGAAACCAAAATCCTGATTTTCAAGATTGTGCAGAGTGCGAACAAAGAGGCCGGCGCTTACCAGGAGTACAACGGAGAGCGCCACCTGGGCGGTAACGAGAAGCTTTGGCAAAAGGCGCCCGACGGAGGTTCCCGCCCCGGTGACGGTACGCGAATTTGCTTTCAACCCCGGCGCCACGTTGGTGCGCGAGACGCGCAGGGAGGGAGCGAGGCCGAAGAGAATTCCGGTGAGCAGGGAAATACTGGCGGTGAACAGTAACACATGGATATCGGGATTTGCCTCAAACGGAGTGTTGGTCGCGCCGCGTACTACAAAATCGATGAGGAAATGCGTCCCCCAAGTAGCAAACAGAAGCCCCAGTGTTCCTCCAAGCAAAGCGAGAAGCAGCGTCTCGGTGAGCATTTGACGAACGATTCTCCAGCGCCCGGCCCCCAGTGCAAGCCTGGTGGAGATTTCTCTTTCGCGAGATGCAGTTTTGGCCAAAAGAAAATTTGCCAGGTTGGCGCAAGCGATGAGCAGGACGAGAGCTACTATGCCCATAAGAATTTTTAATGAATCCGAATATTGCACGCGAAGATCGGAAATACCGGCGCCGCCCGGCAACAGCGGGACAAAGACTTTCTCGATTTCCTGTTTGCGTTGCGGCGTGAGCGCCGATCCTTCACGATCTTCCATCGCTTGCTGAAGCTGCAGATTGGTCCATTCCTGCGCTTGCTGAACGCTTGTCTGCGGATTGCGACGACCCAGGATGTGAATCCAGTACGGACTTTGCGGCGTCAGCAGGGAAGGTTGCAGGAGCACCTGCTCCTGCATGGTGATGGGCAGCCACATGTCGGGAGGCTGTTCATCGAGTGTGACGCCGTAAAATTTTGCGGGCGCCACACCAACGATGTTGACGGACGTTCCGTTTACGACGATATTTCTGCCAACTACCGATGGATCGGCGGCGAACGCTTGCCGCCAATACTTGTGACTGATGACTGCAACGGGGTTTTGCCCTGGAGCGATTGCATCCGCAGGTTCGATGGATCGGCCCAGAACAGGATTCGCTCCCAGCACGGTAAAGAAATTTCCCGAGACGAGATGCGCCACGGCTTGCTGCACTGGCCCAGTCGAATTGCCGCCGGTCCTCACGCTTACGGTTCTGGTGAAGCTGCCAAAGGCGCACACACCCTGAAAGGCATCGTGCTGGTTCTCGATTCGTTTGTAAAATTCATAAGTGAAAATGTCGAGGGGGCCGGGGCCAATTCCATCAATGATACCTCCCCCGTACGACTGACCGAACGAAACAAGTTGTTCGGGCTGGTTGACGGGAAGTGATTTCAGCATCAAGTCGTTGATCAAAGTGAAGATGGCCGTGTTCGCGCCGATTCCCAGAGCGAGTGAGAAAACAGCAACGGCTGTAAAACCAGGACTTTTTCGCAGCATGCGGAAGCCAAAACGCAAATCTTCGGCAAAATCTTCCAGCCAGCGCCACCCCCAGACGTCGCGTGTGGTCTCCTTGACCAGCTCAACGCCTCCAAATTCGCGCCATGCCGCGCGGTTGGCATTCTCCTTGTCTTCTCCGCGGGCGAAATGTTCCTGAGCTGACATTTGTAAATGCGAGCGAACTTCTTCATTCAGTTCGCTTTCTTTTTTCCGTTTCCACCAGAGCGACATGGGCGCCTCGTATTACAGATTCTGCGTTGCCTGTTTATTCGTAACGGAGCGCCGCCATCGGATCCACTTGCATGGCCCGGCGCGCGGGAATGTAGCACGCGGAGAACGCGACCATTGACAGCAGAAGCCCCACACCGATGAAGGTAAGCGGGTCGGTCGCACTTACACCGTAAAGGACAGCAGTCATCAGACGCGTGAGAGCAAGAGACGCCAGAAGGCCGGTACCCACGCCGAGAAGCGTCATCTGCATTCCTTGGCTGAGGATGAGCCGGAGAACGTCGCGCTTCTGCGCCCCCAGCGCCATACGCACCCCAATCTCACGCGTCCGCTGCCCAACAAGGTAGGAAATGACGCCATAAATTCCAACGCTGGCTAGTACGAGGGCGAGCGCTGCAAATGCACCAAGCAGCATCATGACAAATCGTTGTGGGCCGAGTGAAAGCGCAATGATTTCGTTCATTGATTGCTCGCCGAAAAGAACCTGTTCAGAGCTCATTTTCTGATTGGTGCTGCGAAGCGCGGAAAGCAATGCCGCCTGTGGCAACTGCGAATGCAGAACGATGGTCGTCCCGCTGGTCGTCGTGGAAACAAACTCATCGGGCATTTGCATGCAGTGCATGTACATCTGGGCGCGGAGGGGTTGCGCTTCATCAGATCCGAGCCCCCACTGATTGACATGTCCGACCACACCCACAATGTCCAGTTTGTCTCCACTGGTACTCAAGGCCACACGTTTGCCGATGGGATCGCTGTTCGGAAAATATTTACGGGCAAACACCTCGTCAACTACCGCCACGTGAGTGGACTGTTCGTTGTCCTGATCGCTGAAAAATCTTCCGCGCAGCAGGGGGATTCCCATAAGTTTCAAATAGTCCTGCTCCACGATGTAGTCGAGCGTCCACCCCATGCCGCTCGGGTCAGCGGGTTTGGGCTGATCTTCAAGCCAGAACTGCTGATCGTCTTCGCTGCCGATGGGAATGGCACCCCAGGTCTGCGAGACTCCGTCTACACCGGGTATGGACGCGAATTGCCGGTCAACATCGCGAATGATCGAACGAATGGCTTCAGGGGACTTGTCGTTCATCGTATGCGGAAATGCCAGGTTGAACGTCATCACGTTTTCTGGGCGAAAACCGGGATCGATTTTCCAGAGCAGAGTAAGGCTGCGGATCGTCAGACCGGCGCCGACCAGCAAGACCAGCGCCATCGCCATTTCCAGAACTACCAGCACACCCTGGGCGCGTTTGTGAGAACCGCTCGAAGTGCGGCTACTTTCCTTTAGTGCGGTATGCAGTCCGAGGTGCGACGTCTTCACGGCAGGGACCAAACCAAAAAGAATGCCGGCCAGCAGCGAGAGACCCAGGGTGAAAAGCAAAACTGTCGTGTCGAGTTGAATGCTAGAGCTGCGTGGAAGATCCACTGGCAAAATGCCGAGTGCAGCGCGGGTGCCGAATTGAGCAAGGAGCAGACCCAAAACTCCGCCGCACAAGGACAGCAAAACGCTTTCCGTGAGCAGTTGACGCACGATCCGTTGGCGACCCGCGCCAAGCGCTGCGCGAATCGCAAATTCGCGAGTGCGTGCGGTGGAACGCGCGAGCAGTAAATTGGCAACGTTTACGCAGGCGATGAGCAACACAAATCCAACCGCGGCCAGAAGCATCAGAAGAATAGGTTGCACGTCGCCTAAAACAGACTTGCGAAGGGGAATCAGGCTCGCGCCGATGCCTTTGTCCTCTTTGGGATAAGCATTGGCCAGGCTGTCCGTGATACGGGCCATGTCCGCGCGCGCCTGCTCAATCGTTACTCCAGGCTTCAGACGCGCAATGCCGTGGATGCCCAGTCCCGCGTCGCGCCTCATTAAAATGGGGTTTGCCCACTGCCCCATGGGAACATAAACCTCGGCTTGGTTGGCTGCGCGCAGATAAAGATCGAAATTTGCGGGAACAATGCCGACGATCGTGTAGCTCTTGCCGCCGAGCGTGAGTGACTTGCCGATGGCCTCTGGAGACGCGGAGAATTTTCTTCTCCACAGGCCCGCGCTGATCATCGTGATGGGAGCGGCGCCTACCAAATCCTCGCCTTTTGCGAATGTGCGTCCCAGGATTGGATTGACTTCAAGGACAGCGAAGAAATCCGAGGTAATGAACCGGGCGCTGACCTGTTCCGCTTCTCCCATACCGGTCAAACTGAAACCAAAAGGACGCGAAGCTCCCATCGCAGTGAACGACCGGTTTTCCTTCTGCCAGTCCAGAAAATTCGGAAAAGAGATGGAGCCGCTTTCAAAATTCGGCTTGCTCTCGTGGACGGTGACCAGCTGTTCGGACTGCGGATAGGGCAGGGGATTTAACAGCACGGCATTCACGACGGAAAACAATGCCGAATTTGCGCCAATTCCGAGGGTCAGGGTCAGAATCGCAATGGAGGTAAAGCCGGGATTTTTTCGAAGCATCCGCAACCCGTAACGGAGGTCCTCTAAAAAGTCCATCAGCCAGCGGCCGCGCCACGAATCGCGCGCTGTTTCCTTCACAAGTTCCACATTGCCGAATTCGCGGCGAGCAGCCTGCGCCGCGGCGCCAGCTTCCTGCCCGCGCTCGCTGCGTTCCTGAGCAGAAAGTCGCAGGTGTGAACGAACTTCCTCGTCGAGTTCGGTTTCCTTTTTCTTGTGCCAGAACCCCATTTGCCACCTCAGCTGCTCCGACGCTACGGAGCGACATTTCAGCAAGCCCGGTTGAATTACTTTTCCTGAATCCGCATTACCCCGGCGATGGCGTCTTTCAACTGCTCCCACTTTGATGTTTCGCGAGCCAATTGTCTTTTGCCGGTAGCCGTAAGCCGGTAGTACTTAGCACGCTGGTTGTTTTCCGAGACTTTCCATTCGGCGGATATCCATTTTTGTTTCGCCAGGCGATGCAGGGCGGGGTAGAGCGAACCTGTATCGACCTGCAAGATTTCGCCGGAATGGTTGCGGATGGCAAGACTGATGCCATAGCCGTGTTGCGGACCCCATTGCAGGGTCTGCAGGATGAGCAGATCAAGCGTTCCCTGCAGGAGTTCAATGCGGTTTTGATAGCGTTGCTTCATGGTCCCTCGGGCAGTTTTCTGACTTCTTTGTTGGGGTGTAGTGTATCTACATCCATGGCTGTAGACAATCTACTACTATGCAAGTCAGTTGCCGTTGGGAGGGCGGAAGCAAACTCTTGTGGCCCAATTGCTTGCAATTGCTGCGGCTGAATATTTGGCAAGCCGGCCGTTCACTTTCGCGATTCTCGTCCCGCTATCGAACACTTTTCCCGCCTTCCGGCTGCCCTCGATTCAATCGCGAGATACGGTATGATGGAAAAGACCGTCAGATTGAGGAGATCGCATTGATTCCACGTTATACCCGCCAGGAAATGGGTCAGGTCTGGAGTGACGCCAAGAAGTTTGCGAAATGGCTGGAGGTCGAGCTGGCCGCTACGGAAACGCTCGCTGAAGCCGGACAGGTGCCGAAGGAAGCGGCGGCGACGATTCGCGAGCGCGCGAAAGTGGATGTTTCCAGAATTCTTGAACTGGAAGCGCGAGTGAAGCATGACGTTATCGCATTCACAATGAACGTAGGCGAATCCATCGGCGATCCGGCCGCCGCGCGCTGGCTCCATTATGGAATGACATCCAATGATGTCGTCGACACCGCGCAGGCGCTGCAGGTACGCGATGCATCGCGATTGATTGAAGCGGCGCTGGTAAAAATGGGCGATGCGCTTGAAAAGCGGGCCCAGGAATTTCGTCACACCCCGCAAATTGGCCGGACGCATGGCGTGCACGCGGAGCCGATAACTTTCGGGTTGAAGCTGGCCAACTGGTTTGCTGAGAACGAACGCAACCAAGAACGCTTTCGCGATGCAGCAGCGCAAATGGCGGTTGGAAAGATTTCTGGGGCAGTGGGAAACGCGTCGCATCTCGGCCCCGACATGGAGGAACGCATTTGCCAGCGGCTCGGACTCAACGTTGCGCCGGTCGCCTCCCAGGTGATTCAGCGCGATCGTCATGCGCACTATCTGAGTGCTTTGGCGCTGATTGCCGCTACGCTGGAGAAAATCGCCCTAGAAATTCGACACTTGCAGCGCACCGAAGTCCGCGAAGCGGAGGAGCCGTTTGGCGGCGAGCAACGGGGAAGCTCTGCGATGCCGCACAAACGGAACCCGGTGACGTGCGAACAAATCTGTGGTCTCGCGCGTTTGGTGAGGTCCAATTTGATGGCCGCGTTCGAAAATATTGGTCTGTGGCACGAGCGCGATATCTCGCACAGCTCCGTTGAACGCGTTATTTTGCCGGACTCCACAATTCTGGTGGACTATATGCTCGCGAAAATGACCACCGTTGTGGCCGATATGCGCGTTTTTCCGGAAAGAATGATGCGCAATTTGGAAATGACTCATGGTTTGGTCTTTTCCGGCCAGCTGTTGCAAGACGTGGTGGAAAAGGGCATGCCGCGCGATGAGGCATACAAAGCCGTGCAGGAAAATGCTATGGCCGCCTGGGAATCGGAGAGTAGCTTTCGCGAACGTGTCGCCGCCGATCCGCGGATTGCAAGATATCTGGATGCCAAGGGGTTAGCCCGTACGTTTGACTTGCAGCGCCAACTGCGCTACGTGGATGCAATTTTTGCGCGCGTTTTTGTTGAAGAAAGCACGGCAAGCAAAGCCTAATCCCGAGACCCGATACAACCAAAGGGCCGCGCGATGAGAATCGCGCGGCCCTTTGGTTGTGCCTCGTCTAATTTCAACCTTCTTTGAAACTAGCTGCGGAGGCGGAAAGTCAATCTGGCAAAGTGCAGTTACTCGACGCGCTGCACATAGCGCGCTTCGCTGGTGTCTACTTTAATCCTGTCACCCTCATTTACGAAAGGGGGGACGTTGACGACCAGACCGGTTTCCAGGGTCGCCGGCTTCATCACCGCGCTGGCGGTAGCTTTTTGCAGCGTCGGCTCAGTCTGCACCACGCGAAGCTCCATGGTGTCCGGCAAATCGATGCCAATCGGCTTTTCTTCGAAAAATTCCACTTTCACAATAGTGTTCGGAATCAGGTAAAAGACAGTTTCGCCGAGCAGCTCGCGCGACATTTGCATCTGCTCGTAATTTTCCGTATTCATGAAGTGAAAATCGTCGCCTTCGGCATAAAGGTACTCGAATTCAATTTCTTCGAGAATGGCCCGGTCCACAAATTCTTCCGCGCGGAACCGATAGTCAATCATGATGCCAGTTTTAAGATTCTTGAGTTTGGTTTGCATGGAGCCGCGCTTGTTGCCGGGGGTGCGGTGGTCCGTGCTGAAAATGGTGTAGAGCTGACCCTCGTGCTGGATCACCATGCCGGGGCGGAGTTGCGTTGCTTTGACGGTGCTCATTTTTTTACGCGACCACAGAGTGGCCGATAGCTCCCTGGAATTACGCTGATTTCGGAAATTCCGACCGCACTACAAGCGGAATCACTCGAGGAACGCGTCAGCCAAAGTCATGCCCGACGCGAAGAACCAGTATAAAGGCGCGCAATCGGCCCGGTCAATGATGGGTCGCGGCTTTTGCCGGGCATTGGCAGGCAGGGTCCATGCGCGGATCAGTCGTCGCCTTTCTGGGCTTCTCTGGCGCGTTGCTTGGCGGCATCGGCCATGATTTTTTCGATTTGATCAGGGTCGCGGGGGAGACGCTCGCTCAGGAATTTGTAACCGGTCTCGGTGATCAGAATATCGTCCTCGATGCGGACGCCAAGGTTTTCTTCCGGAATGTAGATGCCGGGTTCGACCGTGACGACCATCCCGGGCTGCAGCGGGGCGCAGTATTCGCCCGGATCATGCACATCGAGGCCAATGTTATGGCCGAGGCCATGAATGTAATATTGGCCAAGCTTCTTGCCGTGCAAATCCCTGCCATGGGAATTGATATAGTCAAAGGAAATTTTGTAGATGCTGTGGTTGCCGTGCGGACAATAATCCATGCCCGGTTTAACGGCCGCCAGAGATGCATTTTGGGCAGCCAGAACGATTTCGTAAATTTCCCGCTGGCGGGCCGTGAATTTCCCGTTGGCAGGAAAGGTGCGAGTGATATCCGCGGAGTAGCCGGAGTATTGCGCACCGACGTCAAGAACGACTATGTCGCCGTCTTGAATTTTGCGCTCAAGCTTGTCGTAATGCAGCGCGGTGGAGTTTGGTCCCGCTCCTACGATGGGCGCGTATCCTTCTGCCTCGGATCCCCCCCGGGCATGGACTTCCACCATTTTTGCGGCGATTTGATACTCGTACACACCCGGATGCATGCGCTTCATGGCTTCTACATGAGCATCAAGCGATAGGTCGATGGCGCGCGTGAGGAATGCAATCTCGCCCGGCGATTTGATTTGGCGAAGTGCGTAGATTTGTTTGCGAATATCCTTGAGTTTCGCCGGCGGCACCGCCAGGCCAAGCCAATCAACGACCATTTTTTCGTGCGGGTAGCCGCCGTTTTCTTTCTCGTACGGAAGGACGGTGTAAAACGTTGCGAAACGCTTGCCAAGTTTTTCCACAATGGCACGCATTTCGCCAAACGGTTCGACGCTAGCGAAACCGGTAGTCGATTGAACCCCGGAGTCTGTTGGCGATAGGCGAACACCATTCCATTTTTCCTTCGACGGATTCTTGGCCGGCAAGAAAAGAATTTCGCGAGGTGAGTCAGAACTCGACTCGCCCGGATTTGGTTCCGGCAAGATAATCAAGCCGGCGCCTTCTTCATTGTGACCCGTAAGGTAGTAGAAATTATCTTCCTGGGAGAATACGTACGATTGCGAAAACTCTTCGCGGCCGGTAAAGCCCCAAAGGACGATGGGGCCGTCAACTTGCGCGGCCAGCTTGCTACGACGCGCGGCATAGACGCTGTTGGGTTCGCGCTCGCGGCGCTGCTGACCACGCAGTGCCGGCGCGAAAGCGGCCAGCATCAACAAAACGAAAATCGTTGCGACTCGCCTACGCACACAACCATGCGACCGCACACTCGGCGGACGACCACTCATCCGTTCACCTCGCAACCACCAGTTGCCAGCTGCACTCACCGGGCAAGTGAGTTTGCCGCGAACCATCCACGACGTCGGAATTGTATCTGAAAGAGGCTGGCCTAAGAAGTAGCCTTGTCGAGCGGAGACATCAGGTGACGGGCACCGAAAAGTGTTCGTGGACGATTTGCAGTTTACCCTCGGCATTGCGATAGAAGACATGCGTGCCGCGAACGACGTCGAGATTTTCTTCCACGATCTTCCCGCCCAAGTCTCGCCCACTCGCCTGAAATCGAAATGTGTAGGTTGCAATGCCGGCGTCGGCCCCGACAAGAGTGACTTCAACGGGGCCGACATTGATATCCATGCGGGTCTCTGTACGGAAATATTCCCGTGAGCGGCGCATGGCGCCCAGCCGGCCCGGTTCGCTGCGCCCCATGCTGATCTGGAACACGATACTGCCGGGAGCGTAAAAGAAGCTGAGCTCTTTTTCGGACTTGGAGAGAAAGACGGACCAGAACTGTTGCACTGCCTTCTTGATTTCCTCGGCTGTCAACGGATTCAAAATGGACTCCAGAGATAATTGGTTTTGTCGAGCCGGAGCGTTCCCGCAAATTGATTCTATCCAATTCGCGGAGTTCGCTCCGCGCTAGATGGGTATTTGTGTGCGCAGGCAGCAACTCCCTGGACGCAAATTTTGTATGAATACAATTCAGGCTTTCGGGAATCTAACTCGGGATGCGGATACGAGCTAGTTTGGTTGGCTTTATTGCGGTTTTTCAGGCGATTTTGTTTGCGACGCACTTCTTGCTGTTTGAAACCTGGACCCACTACTCGGGTGGCGGAGAGTTTCATCCCAGCCTGTGGTTTCAGCTGGCCATCGCCATTCTGTCTGTCAGCTTTTTAGTGGCTTCGCTTTTGGCGTTTCGCTATACAAATCTGGCAGTGCGCGTTGTCTATCGAATTGCTGCGGTCTGGTTGGGAATGGTGAGTTTCCTGGCTTTCGCGGCGGCCTTGTCGTGGATCGTATTTGGAATGACCAGCCTAGCCGGGTTACCCGTTGAATTTCATCGAATAGCAGAACTGTTGTTTGGCTTGGCCACGCTGGCCAGTTTGTTGGGACTGATCAACGCCGGCTGGACACGTGTTCGCAGGGTTGCGGTACGGCTAGAAAACTTGCCGGAATCTTGGCGAGGGCGAACGGCGGCGCTGGTCAGCGATTTGCATCTCGGACATTTCAGGAACGGGCGATTTCTGAAATCCATCGTTTCCAAGATCATGGCGGCCAAGCCGGACGTGATTTTTGTTGCAGGCGATTTATATGACGGGACAGCCATCAACGCGTATACGGCGGCGGAGCCGCTACGCAATTTGCGGGCTGAACTTGGAACATATTTTGTGGCGGGCAATCACGAACAGTTCCGGGACGATTCGGAGTATCTACAGGCTGTTGCAGCAGCGAATGTCCGGGTGCTGAGAAACGAGAAAGTACTGGTTGACGGATTGCAGATCGTCGGCGTGCCTTATAACCATGCGACGCACGACGGGCACTTTAGTTCGGTCCTGCAACAAATGAACGTTGATCGGGGCAATGCCAGCATTCTTCTGACCCATGCCCCCGACCGCCCGCATATTGCTGAAAAAGCGGGCATTTCGTTGCAACTTTCCGGACATACGCATTTGGGCCAGTTTTATCCGTGGACCTGGATGGCGAAACGGATGTACCGGCAGTTTGTTTTTGGATTGAGCAGGATTGGGAAGTTGCAGGTTTACACTTCAAGCGGAGCAGGGACGTGGGGACCGCCCATGAGATTGGGATCAAATCCGGAGATCGTTTTGCTGGAGTTCATCTAGACCTGAACTTGAAAAGAGACTGTTCCGGCGGTTAGAAACCAGGGGCTCCGGTAGCTGCCGGGCGCATTTCGGGAGCATTGACGCCAAAGCGTAGATGCGCGAAGTAGGTTTGGCCCAAAGACATGAGGCCCGTGTACAGGTAGCCCCAGACAAACAGCAGCAGGAATGGCACGGTGGCGTAATTTTCGTTGATGACGGCGTACACAATCGTCAGCGCGAAATACAGACCCAACAGGATCTCCGCGTAGGGCATCCAACCCGCTTTGTTTTTGTAGGATTTCTTGGCGAACGACCCCTTTTTTCCTTCAATCTTGAATTTTGGCGTGCGAGCGAATTCGCTCTTTTTCCCGATGATGGCTTCAATCACCGCCTGCGCGTTGCGAACGGAAATTCCAATTCCAGTGGCCATCACAAACGGCATGTAAAAAAAGGTGCGTTTCCAAGTCTTAGGGTGTAGTTCTCTCTGTGAAACCAAATAAAAGCTGGAGATCGAACAAGTGGAGGCCAGAAAGAGTGGCAGGTCAATGACGATCATTTGAAACCAGCCCTGGTAAAAGCGAACGATCATGGCAGGCAGCAGCATGGTGGAGAGCAGAACCATGAACGGATAGCTGATGTTGGCGGTGAGGTGGAAGAAGGCTTCAGCCTTGACATGCCACGGCGCATCGGATCGAAAAACTTTCGGCAGAATTTTCTTCGCTGTTTGCATCAGGCCCTTTGCCCAGCGGGCTTGCTGCGCTTTGAAGCCGTTCATGTCAACCGGAAGCTCCGAAGCGCACTCAATCTGCGGCAGGTAGAGAAATTTCCAGCCTTTGAGCTGCGAGCGATAGGACAGATCGGTGTCTTCTGTGAGCGTGTCATGCTCCCAACCGCCGGCTTGGTCGATAGCCATGCGGCGCCAGACCCCGGCGGTACCGTTAAAATTGAAAAAGGTTCCCCGTCGGGAACGCGCGCCGTGTTCCACCACAAAATGGCCATCCAGGAGGATGGTCTAGACGTTGGTCAGCAAGGAGTAGTCGGAGTTCAGATACGTCCAACGCGTTTGCACCATGCCGATTTTTTCGCCGCCATCGGGACTCATGAAATACGGAATCGTGCGGCGAAGAAAATCGGGCTCGGGCAGAAAATCAGCATCGAAGATGGCCACGAATTCGCCCTTGCTGGTTTTCAGGCCGTTTTCAAGTGCACCTGCTTTGTAGCCCGCGCGATTGGTTCTGTGAATGTAGGTGACCGGTATTCCCTGAGCGGCGTGACGTTCCACGCAATTACGCGCGACCTCGCGAGTTTCGTCTGTTGAATCGTCGAGGACCTGAATGTCGAGGAGTCCTGGGGGATAATCAAATTTTGAAACCGCCTCCACCAGGCGTTCGATGACATAGCGCTCATTAAAAATCGGAAGTTGCACCGTGACGCGAGGCCACTGCTTGACCTCCGGCGGCGCGGGCGGAATGTTCTTGGCGTAGGCGAAATAATCGTAAACGAGCCAATAGCGATGCAGACCATAGATAGCGAGGATGAAGAGCACGATGAAGTAGGGAATCATCATCGCCAGATCAAAGGCGTTGGCGTGATAGACGCCAGTGAACGTCCGGTCCGTGAGTTTATGCCAATAGTGACCCAGGGAGTTTTGTACTGCGAGGAGAGTCGAAAGTAGGAGGATTATTTGCACGAAGAAGTCGGCTTAATTGCCCTCGTCAAATTGCAGCGAGATGATTATACGGGCAGAAGGCGGCTGGGCAAAATTTTAGACAAGCTTGCCGAAATCGCGAAACGAAAGGGCTGCGCGGTTGGATTGCAAAACAGCCTCAGGCGACCAGCACGATTTTGCCGGCCGCGCCGGGCTCGACTATTTCTTTGTGAGCCCGCGAAGCCTCGGCGAGGGGGATTTCCTTGCCGACGATGGGGCGGAGCGTGCCATTTTCAAGGCCAGCGTTCAAGCCGGCATGGATTTCCGCGGTTTCCGCGGCGGTTAGAGCCCACAGCGTAAATCCGCGAGCCGAAGAGCGCCGTGCCATTAGGTCTCGCGGAGTAATGGAAATGTCGCCGCGGTTGCCGATGATGATGACGCGGCCATATTGGGCAAGAAGCTTAAGGTCGCTCGCAAGGTTTATGTGAGCGGCCATTTCAAGTATGACGTCGACTCCGCGGCCGCCGGTGGCGGCCATAATCTGGTCGGTATAGCCCGCTTGGCCATGATTGAAAACCTGACGGGCGCCTTCGGCTTTAACCAGCGTTGCGCCCTTGTCCGTGCCAGCGGTGCCGAAAACCGTTAGACCCATCGCGAGTGCAATCTGCACTGCGGCTGTGCCCACTCCGCCGCTTGCTCCGTGAATCAAAACCGTTTCTCCGGCGAGCGCTTTGGCTTCGTGGTGCAGCGCGTGGTAGGCAGTGGCGTAGGGGACATGGATGCCCGCACCCTGTGCAAATGAAATTTTTCCGGGAAGAACGTGAACTTGTTCTTCTAGCGCGATGGTGAATTCGGCATAAGCGCCCGTTCCGGTTTTTGCCGTATAAACACGGTCGCCTGGCTTTATTTTTTTTACGCCTGTTCCCACGGCCTCGACGACTCCGGCTGCGTCGGAACCCGGTGTGTAGGGAAGCGGGGGCTTGATGGCATAGGTTCCTGCACGCATCAGGGTGTCATAGGGATTTACGCCGGCGGCATGAACGCGAACGAGAACCTGTCCTGCTTCAGGTTTGGGCGTGGGGATTTCTTGGAGCTGCAAGACTTCCGGACCACCAAATTCTTTTACTTGAATTGCTTTCATTCGCGTTCTCCATAACGCCGGAATATTTGATTTCAGTGAAATCGATTTTACTAGAAGTGGTCGTCGTGGTGGGCTGGAGCGATTTCCCTTTCGAGCAAGCCTGCGGATTGCCCCCACGCCGTAGTTTGCCAGTTGTCTTTGCCCTTCTTCAGAGGAATCCACGCGGGTAAGGACTGATTGAGGTACGTGGCCAACGCATAGACATACGGTTCGTACATTCGTCGAAGCCTGGCAAGGTTGCGATCTGCTTCTTCGCCATCTTGCAATTTCAAACCGTGCTGCGCGAGAGCGTCACGAATCAAGCGAAGCTGATCTGGCGTTAAGCGTTCATAGGGAACTGGCACAGGAGTTGTCCCGAAAACTTGCGATAAATCGACCACCGCATGACGCGCAATGGCAAACGTAAGCTCGGCCTGCTTTTGGCAAGCGTCTTCGACACCTACCATCACGAGCGCGCAAGTATCTAGAATGGCAGTGAGGGAAGCGATCCACGACTGGTTGTCATGTTGCGAACGGAAGAATGCGAGCACCGGATAGGACAAGTGGCTCTCCATCATCTCAGCGCACCAGCGTTCCCAGTCTTTTAGAAGCCTTGTCAGCGCTTCCTGACCATGCTCATAGGCGTGCCGCCGAAGAAGTTCTCCGGCAGTGGGCGGAGTGCCTGCTCGAGAATCAAGGAGGGAAATGTCCACCTCGCGCTTTGAAAATGAGCCGTAAATAAACGGAAGGTAACCGATCACCGCGGCCAGAAAGCCGAAACCAAGGCCCGCTTCGGAAACGACCAGCGCGCGGGCGAAGCCGGAGCGGGGTACTACGTCACCGAGACCCAGGGTGAAGAAAGTTGTCCCGCTCAGATAGACGTCCGCCTGAAAGCCCGGATTGCCGCTGGTCATCACCACAGCGGAACCCGTGCCGTATTGCATCAGGGCAAACCCCAGGATGAGACCGAAGGCCCACACAGCAACGAGAACCAGCAGGGAAAGCGGGCCGTAGAATCCAAGCAGAGTCTCGCGACTCTTGCGCGAAGACACAAGGCCGGTAAAAAATTTCCACATACCCCAGGTGACACGCAAAAAGAGGCGCGTGAGGCGGAACTGCCGCGTCACGCGCCTGGGAAGAATAATGGATTCAAAGGCATCCCAAATCACAATCAAAAAGATTGCGACACCTGCGGCGAATGCGCCCGGGGCTGTAATTAAATGAGACATGAAAGATCTAGAGTGGGGTCAAGAAATGAAAGAGTTACGATTCAAGTTTGGCGTTAACCGAAATTTCGGCTTTGAACAGCTTTGACACGGGACACCCAGTTTCCGCGGCTTTCACTGCGGCGTCGAACTTGGCCTGGTCGGCTCCTGGAATTTTTGCGACGAGATCGAGATGGCTTTTCGTGACCGAAAAACCGTCGCCAACCTTATCGAGCGTAATCGTTGCCGTCGTCTCCAGCTTTTCCGCCGTCATCCCTGCGCCGCCAAGTTGTGCGGACAGCGCCATCGTGAAACAACCCGCATGTGCAGCCGCGAGCAATTCCTCAGGGTTGGTGCCAACACCGTTTTCAAATCGCGTGCTGAACGAATATTGAGTTTGCTTCAGGACGCCGCTATCGGTCGAAATCGTTCCTTTGCCGTCCTTGAGACCGCCCTGCCATACTGCTGACGCTTTACGCTGCATAATTTCTCCTCTTTGTAGCGATTGACGCATGCCAACTCATAGAATTCGATTCTCCGGCCACAGGGAAGGGTATATTGAGAAATCGCCGATGTCGAGCGGGGCCGTAACTAGATGAATCCAATAAAAGAAATCGCGCACCGTCCCTGGCCTTTGCCAGCTAGAACCTGGATCATGGCGCAAGTTTGGCAGGACCTGCTCTTCGCCCATTGGCCGGTTCCGGTCGAGACGGTTCGCTTGTCTGTGCCTTCAGCGCTGGAAGTTGATGCGTTTGATGGCCATGCTTGGATTGGTATCGTGCCGTTTCGCATGTCCGGCGTGCGGCTCCGCGCCACTCCTGCCATCCCATGGCTCTCGGCATTTCCTGAATTGAACGTGCGCACGTACGTAACCGCCGGTGGTAAGTCCGGCGTATGGTTCTACAGCCTCGATGCGGCGAATTCTGTTGCGGTAAAAATTGCGCGAGCTTGGTTCCACTTGCCATATTTTCGTGCGCGAATGCGCAGTGAAGACCTGCGCGGCCAAATCAACTACAGCAGCCAGAGAAATCATCGCGGCGCATCGTTCGCTCAACTGGCTGCGCAATATCGCCCAACCAGCGCACCGTTCATGGCCAAGCCCGGAACACTCGAACACTTCCTAACGGAACGCTACTGCCTGTACGCGATGGAGCCTGGCGGCGAAATCACGCGCGGCGAAATTCACCATGCTCCGTGGAACCTGCAGCTTGCCGAATCTGAAATATCGAGAAATACCATGGCTGAAGCTGCTGGTTTCACCCTTCCAAATGAAAAACCGATACTCCACTTTTCGCGCCGCCAGGATGTCATTGTCTGGTCGCCGGAAGTGGCCAGGTAGTTGTCCGGTGCTCTACCACTTGTGGAAAATAAAAAACGATCCTGCTGCAATAAACCCGAATCCAGCCGCATAGTTCCACCTGAATTTTTCTCCGAGATACAGCACCGAAAACACCGAAAAAACCGTCAGCGTGATCACTTCCTGAATCGTTTTCAACTGGGCTCCGTTGAATTCATACGACCCAATCCGGTTGGCCGGCACCTGAAAGCAATATTCAAAAAACGCAATCCCCCAGCTCGCGAGGATGACCTTCCATAACGCTTCGCTCCGGTATTTCAAGTGCCCATACCATGCAAACGTCATGAAGATATTGGAAATTGTCAGCAGCAGAATCGTGCGCATGGAGTGCACCCTTTCTTCAATCCATTCATAAACGTACCTTCGGCGGCGTGTAGGCGCCAGCATTCTGGAAGCGCTGGGTGGCTGAAATTATAGGACGAGCAAATTTAGTTTGAACAAAAATCAGGAGTGACGATCTAAACGTTCAATGTGAGCGTGACTAGATCGGGCCGCGTCGTTGGCGGAAGCGGCGGCATTTTGGAACGATCGACGCGGTTGTAGGCAGTGTCGCGCTCTACCGGGATGCGGCCGGCCGCCCGGATCAGTCGTTCAAGGTCCGCTCGCGAAGTGAACTCCGACGTTACCGCGCCCGCATCGTGATAGATCTTTTCTTCAACCACGGTACCGTCGATATCGTTGGCACCAAAACGCAGCGCGATTTGCGCAATGCTAGGCGACAGCATGATCCAGTACGCTTTGATGTGCTCAAAATTGTCGAGCATCAAGCGAGAGACGGCGATGTTTCGCAGATCGTCGTAACCCGTGGGCTTCGGAATATGCGAAAGCGCCGTATTGTCCGGATGAAACGCCAGCGGAATGAAAGTCACAAAGCCGTGCGTAATATCCTGCAACTCGCGCAACTTGATCAGATGGTCGACCCGTTCTTCTTCCGTTTCCACATGCCCGTAAAGCATCGTGGCATTCGACTTCAAGCCCACCTCATGCGCTTGCCGCGCGACGCTGAGCCACATCTGCCCGCTGACTTTGTGGTCGCAGATGATCTTGCGCACCCGCGGATGAAAAATCTCCGCGCCGCCCCCGGGCAGCGAATCGACGCCGGCTTCCTTTAATTTCAAAAGAACATCTTTCACGCTGAGCTTGGCGATACGCGCGAAGTACCCAACCTCCACCATCGTGAACGCCTTTAGGTGGACGGTGGGGCAGCGCTGCTTCAATCCGCGGATCATTTCAAGAAAATAGTCGAACGTCAGATCGGGATGCAGGCCCCCGACCATATGAAACTCAGTTGCGCCTTCTCGCACGCCTTGTTCGGCGCGCTGATAAATTTCCTCCAGCGCAAAGGTGTAAGCGCCCGGAGCATTGGGATCACGCCCGAAAGCGCACAACTTGCAATGCGCCACGCACACGTTCGTCGGATTAATATGGCGATTGACGTTGTAATAGGTCACGTTGCCGTGGCGCTTTTCGCGGACATAATTCGCAAGCCATCCCACCGAAAGCAGATCGGGTGAACGATAAAGCGCAATGCCGTCTGCCATCGACAACCGCTCGCCGGCCAGGACCTTATCGGCAACTGGCTTCAGCTTCTGATCCGAGATTTTCAGTTCACTCATTTCAAATCCATCGAAAGCTTCAAATACGCCAAACCGCAGCAGCAGCGCCCCAGAACAACAGGAACAACATACTAATATAACCGTTCACGGCAAAAAACGCAGCGTCCAGCTTGCTGAGGTCGTCGGCTTTGACCAGGGAATGCTCATATGCCAGCAGTGCAGCCACGACGGCGATGCCTGTCCAGGCAGGCCACGGGAGCACAAAGCTGAAGGCCAGCCACCCCAGTAAGGCGACCACGCCGATGTGCATGACCCGCGCAATCAGTAGTGCCCTGGCGATTCCGAATTTTTTGGGGACGGAGAAAAGGTCAACGCTGCGGTCATACTCCAAATCCTGGCAGGCGTAAAACACGTCAAACCCACCGACCCACAGAGTGACTGCGGCACAAAGAATGAGCATGCGTGGGTCAAGCGAACCGGTAATGGCAATCCAGGCGGCTGCCGGAGAAATACCCAGCGCAAAGCCCAAAAACAGGTGTGACCAATTGGTGAAGCGCTTGGTGAACGAATAAAAAAACAAAATTAGGAGAGCCAGAGGCGCCAGCTTTAAGGCGAGGGGATTGAGCTGCCACGCGGCAAGAACGAAAACAACGACGGCGACAAGGGTAAAGATCCACGCGAATGAAACCGATAGCGCTCCCGTCGCAAGCGCGCGTTGCCTCGTGCGCGGATTTTCCTTGTCGTAGCGCAGATCGACGATGCGATTAATGGTCATCGCGGCGGAACGCGCCGCAACCATGGCGGCCACAATCCACAGAATTTGACGCCAGGATGGCCATCCGTGATGGGCTGCCCGGGCCGCCAGCAGCGCGCCGGTGAGGGCGAAGGGCAGGGCAAATACGGAGTGCTCGAACTTAATCATTTCGAGTAGCGTTTTGATTCGGTTTTGGCTCATTTTCGATTCAATCAAGTTTGCAGGCGACGCAAGAATCTGGCCCCGGTCCCGTCTACCTCTCTGCTCCGGCCTTTTTTGTCGCGGGCGTTCCAGCCCAGCGATACATTTTATCCTGCGGCAGTCCAATTTGGGAGAGGACCCGGCAAACATATTGCGTCACGATGTCGTCAATCGTTTTTGGCTGATGATAGAAAGCGGGGACCACGGGCATGACGACCGCACCGGCTTGTTGCGCACGCAACATATTTTCCAGATGGATCCGATTGAACGGTGTGTCTCTCACGCAAAGAACGAGCTTACGGCCTTCTTTGAGCATTACATCAGCGGAACGCGCCACTAGATCGTCACTCAATCCACACGCGATGGCACCTAGCGTCCCCATCGAGCACGGAATTACAATCATAGAATCCACCTCGTAACTTCCCGAGGCAATGGAAGCTCCCACATCCTTATTCGGCAAAGATTCGATTTTAGCGGATGGCCGGCCGAGAATCCGGGCAGGAAGTTGCTTCAAATCTCCAGCGGAAATTTCCAGTTCTTCGGCAAAAAGGCGCTGGCCCGTCTCCGTAACGACCAGGTGAACCCGCGCGACGCGCGAGTCTTCTTCCAGGAGCGCGAGGGTTTTCTGCGCGAGGATCGCGCCGCTTGCTCCGGTCACACCTACGGTGACGATTTGTCGTTTTTCTTGCGGCATAGTGTTTGCGCGGATAACTTCAGTCTCGCAGCCGCGCAAAGCCAAGTCAAGTTAAGGTGTTTTGCGTGGCGCGGGCTGATTTATACTGAACTCCCTGCCCTCGGGGAGACATCCAATGGGCAATACCAAGGCTCTTGATGTGGTCATGGAATTCATTAACCGAGTCAACGCCGGAGATTTTGTGCGCCTGTCAGAACTCATGACAGAAGACCATGTGTTTCAGGATGCGCTCGGCAAGCGTTTTGTCGGCAAAGAGAAAATGGCCGCTGGCTGGCGCGAATATTTCAAACTGGTCGGGGATTACAAAATCCGCCCTGATGAGTTTTTTCAGACAGATTCCGTCTTCGCCATCTTTGGTTTTGCCAGTGGAAGCTATACGAACGGAACCGCCAAGGCGGGTAACGAAAACTTCTGGGAAGTGCCGGCTGCGTGGCGAGCCGTCATTCGGAATGGATTGGTCGCTGAGTGGCGCGTCTACGCCGACAATCAGCCTTTACGCAAACTGGCTGGCGAAGCGGCCCCATAGCCTGAAGTACGAACAAGAAAGAATACCTGCGCTTCCGTTTATCTGAAATTCTCGTTTTTTCAAACGTTGGCTCCACTGTCCAGCACACCCAGGCGTTGCCGTTCTCGCAGTCCGTATATTCTTGGGCAAATGCTAGAATGCTTCCCACATGAACGAAGCCGACCTTATCAAATTGCTGGAAGCGGTTCACGCCGGGGATGTCTCTTCCGAGGAAGCGCTCACCCGGCTAAAACATTTACCGTTTGAGGATCTGGGATTTGCAAAGATTGATCATCACCGTGTGCTACGCCAGGGATTCGCGGAAGTGGTATTTGGCAAAGGCAAAACTCCAGGGCAAATTTCTGGGATTGTCCGCGCGATGCTGGCGAAAAAAGAATCGCGTTCCAACATTTTAATCACCCGTGCGGACGCCAAGGCTTTTACCGCAGTCAAAAAAGTCGCACGTTCGGCAAAATTTCATCCTCTCTCTGGCGTAATTTGCGTCGAGCGCAGCAGCGAAATTCTTGGCAAGGGAACCATCCTCGTTATTTCCGCCGGCACCAGCGACATTCCGGTGGCCGAAGAAGCCCTGATCACCGCAAAAATGTTGGGCAATACCGCGGAATATCTCTTCGATGTCGGGGTTGCCGGAATTCACCGCCTCCTCGACAATCGCGAAAAACTGCTGCAAGCCCGCGTCATTATCTGCGTCGCAGGAATGGAAGGTGCCCTCCCCAGTGTTGTGGGTGGACTCGTCGCCGTTCCGGTGATCGCCGTTCCCACCAGTGTGGGTTACGGTGCAAGTTTTGGCGGAGTTGCCGCGCTTCTCGGCATGCTCAACAGCTGCTCTTCCAACGTCACCGTCGTCAACATCGACAACGGGTTCGGGGCCGCATATGTCGCTTCCTGTATCAACCGATTGTGATTCCCGCCTGCGCCGGCCGGATTTTGTGAAAAACTAGTGCGGCTTCAGCAAGACTTTCATTACACCAGGTTTTTGTGCGAATTGAATTGCCTCGGCTGCATCCCGGAGCGGAAATGATCGCGTGATCAGCGGCGTTGGATTGACTTGCCGTGTACACAACAAACGGATTGCTTCATGAAATGGTCCGCAGCGCGAGCCGACAAGGGTCAGCTCTTTTACTACGATGGGCCATGTTTCGACGGGCGCGGCGCCATGAAATGTCGACTTCAGCACGAGTGTTCCGCGCGGTTCCGTCAGCTGCTGCGCGAGGGTCAGGCCTGAAGGCGATCCGGTGGCTTCGACCACCAACCGATAACTTTCTTTGCGCAACTTCAGGTCGTCGGAATTGCCGCGCACTTTTTTCACTGCAATTTTCGCAGCCCTGGCCAGCGCAAGTTTTTCCTCATGCTTTCCGTACATCGTCACATGCGGCAGGCCTGTGCGAAGCACTTGGGCAATGAGCTGCGCTAACTTCCCGTCGCCCAATACGGCAGCTGAACGGAATTTCTGCACATCAACTTGCGCAAGAATCTGGCAAGCTGCAGCCAGCGGCTCGACAAAAACTGCTTGCTCGTCGCCGAGCTCGTCTGGAACAGCATGCAGATTTTCGAGCGGCAGCACAAAATACTCCGCAAATGCCCCGTCGTGGTTGACAATCCCGAGCACAGTTCGCCGCACGCAGTGCGTTTTCAGCCCGCGCCGGCAAAAATCGCAAAGTGGTCTGAACCCATACGCTGAGCATGAAACATTGATCTCACCGGCGACTCGACGGCCAAGCCACCTCTGTTTTACAGCCCGAGAGACGCCATCTACCTCGACAACTTCCGCCACAAATTCATGCCCCGGCGTTCCGCGAAACGCATGGTACCCGTGCAATATCTCCACATCGGTGTTGCATATGCCGGCCAGTCGCGTGCGCAGCAGAGCCCACCGTTTGCGCAGCTTCGGCAAGGGTCTTTGCACGGGAGAAAGTTTCGCGTTCCTTACTTGAAAGGCCAGCAACGATTTTTCCTGATGACTATGTGCTCTTTAGCGGATTGCCTGAAACAGCTCGTACGGCCGCCGCCCTTAGTCCGGGCTGGTTTCCGGAAGTCTGTGCCGTGAACCAGACTACAGCAGGTGGTCAACGAAGCGCCGCAAGCAACGCGGCGGCGAGCGGTAATTCCTGCCCCAGGAAAACCGTTCGCAAGTCGAGCAGGATGCGATCATCCTCCACTCGCGCAATGACCGCCATGCCAGTCGCATTCGCACGCAGGCGCTGCTCCAGTTTTGTGGCGGAATAGCGCGCAGTAGAGATGCAAATCAGCTTTGTGGGCAGTGATTGCGAAGGGGTCGAGCCGCCGCCAGCAAGTGAAACTCCATCAGTGATTTCTATTTTCACTTCTCCGGCGGGGAGTTCGTCTTCGATCCGACCCACGAAAGCAGTTGCGCGCTGTGCAATTTCTTCCACTCCCGCGCGCAGCATGCGCAAGACGGGTATTTCGTCCCAGGAAGCGCGATGGTAGGCACTGAGAGTGGCTCCCAGTGCCGCAACAGTGAGCTTATCAACGCGCAGCGCGCGGAAAAGGGGATGACGGCGTACGCGTGCGACCAGGTCCCGTTTTCCTGCAACAATCCCCGCTTGCGGTCCACCCAAAAGCTTGTCGCCGCTAAACATCACAATGTCCACACCCGCTGCGATGCTTTGCCGCACGGTCGGTTCTTCAATGTCGTGCGCGGACAAATCGGCGAGGCAGCCGGAGCCCAGGTCTTCAGCAAGGGGCAGGTTGGCGCGCTGGCTGAGTTCGACGAGCTGTTTAAGTGATGGCTTGTCCGTGAAGCCACTGATTTTGAAATTGGAAGGATGAACGCGAAGCAGAAGACGCGTTTTTTCGTTAATGACTTCTTCGTAGTCGGCGAGACGGGTGCGATTGGTCGTGCCCACTTCGCGAAGAATGGCTCCGCTTTGCTCCATGATTTCTGGAATGCGGAAGCCGTCGCCGATTTCAATCAGCTCGCCCCGTGACACGATTACTTCACCGCCACGGGCGAGGGCGGCGAGCGTCACAAGAACGGCAGCCGCGCAATTGTTCACTACGATCGCGGCTTCTGCCCGCGTCAAGCGTTCAATCAGACTGGAGGTATGAACGTCGCGCTTGCCGCGTTCTCCGGCTTCGAGATTGTATTCAAGATTTGTATATTGCATTGCCGTGCGGCGAAATTCTTCAACGACAGCCGCGGGCAGCGGGGCACGGCCCAGATTGGTGTGCAGGATCACGCCGGTCGCGTTGATGACGGGCTGCAATGAATGACTGAGGATATGTTCGACTTCAGCGGCGATCAATTCTTCCAGAGCCTCGGGCGTGGAGACAATAAAAGTTGCGTTTGGCTCGTCAACCAGCCGGGCACGCAGTTCGCCGAGGACCGTCCGGGCAACTTCCACCAGCAAGGACCGATCCACGCGTTTTGCCAGAGCCGCCAGATGTGCATGGCCCAGCAATTCATCCACAGACGGAATTTGACGCAAGAGTTCTGCTTGCGCGGCGGACAAACCGTTCTTGGCGCCTGAAGCCATGCGCCCATTTCAGCACAGCGCAGCAACGGCGGCAACAGGCAGCAGCCTGTACCAATGGACGGTCGGGCATTGGCGACCGTCCGGTATCCAATCGGTGGCGCGCGCAGCCCATCCGGTTGACGGGCCCTCTATGTACTCCTAGCATGGGAGGACGAGGTATAGCCCCGCGCATGGCTGGGTCCACCATTGAAGAAGAGCTGAGCAACCTTGAGCGGGACATCCGCCAGCTCAAGATCGAATACGACCAATATTTTGGTGGCGGCAGGAAACGTCCGCCTACTGAAATTGAATGGCGTATTGACATTGTGGTGAAGAAGTATGGTGAGCGCGGCGGCGACATGAAGTTCAGCCAGCGCTTTAAATTTAATAATTTGGCGCAAACGTATGCCAAGTACAAAGATATTTTCCGCAAAAAAGTAAAACAGAAAGAAGAAGGAACCGTAGCGCGGCACTTTGGTTCCGCGGCGAAAGCGATTGAAGCCGCGCGCGCGCAAGCCCATCCGGAGCCGGTTTTGGCCGAAGCAGCAGCAGTTGGCGGAGCAGCCAAGCCGTTTCGCATTACCTGTTCCGAACCTGAAAAGGAAGGCGAAAAAGTCGATCAGCTTTACAAAGCCTTTGTGGAGGCGAAGGAACAGGCCGGCGAACAGACTGGAAAACTTTCGCGCACGAGCTTCAATGAATTTGTTTTGAAAAAGACCAAGGATTTGAAAAAGCAAAAGAATTGCCGCGACGTCGAGTATATTGTCGAAACCGTCGAGGGGCAGGTAAAGTTGAAGGCGCTCGTAAAAGCGTAAGTGCAGTACTCCCCGCAAAAGTTTTCCACACTTCCTGCGCTTTCTTAATTCACCCACTGACGCTTACACTGTTGGTCTTTCCTTGGGAGGTCAGCATGGCTGTACAACGCGCGCTCATAAGTGTTTTCGATAAAACCGGAGTTCTGGAATTCGCCAAACGGTTGGCGGCGCTGAAGATTGAAATTTTGTCTACCGGCGGCACGGCGAAACTGCTGCGCGAAGCAGGCGTTACGGTGCGTGACGTTTCGGATTTCACCGGATGGCCCGAGATGCTCGGCGGGCGCGTGAAGACGCTGCATCCGAAAGTGCATGGCGGACTCTTGTATCGCCGCAAGCACGCAGAAGACGAGAAGCAGGCCGCCGAGCATGGCATTTTGCCGATCGATCTGGTGGTGGTGAATTTGTATCCGTTCAGAGCCACTGCTGCCAAAGCCGGGCTGACCGCCGAAGAATTGATCGAGAATATTGATATTGGTGGGCCGACGATGCTGCGTTCGGCGGCGAAAAATTTTGCGAGTGTGGCGGTGATCACGGATCCTGCAGACTACCAGCGTGTCGCAACCGAACTGGAAACAAGCCAGGAGACCACGCTCGCGACGCGGCTGGAGCTGGCCCGAAAAGTTTTTGCGGCGACTTCAGCGTACGACGGAATGATTGCCACGGAGCTGGAGCGGCTTTCGGCAGCAGCCGGGCACGTATCGTTGGAAGCGAAAGCGGTTTTGCCGGAACGCGTGCATATTGCTCTGCGGCGCAAGCAGGAATTGCGATACGGAGAGAATCCGCACCAGGCTGCGGCGTTATACGTCCCTACGGGACAACCGGCTTCAGGCTTGGCTGCCGCCAAGCAACTGCAGGGTAAAGAACTTTCCTATAACAATCTGGTCGATCTGGAAGCGGCGCGAAGTTTGGCGGCCGAGTTCAAAGAGCCGGCGGCGATCATAATCAAGCACAACAATCCGTGCGGTGCGGCAGAGCAAGGTTCACTCGTCGAGGCATACCGGAGGGCGCTGGCGTGCGATCCGGTGTCCGCATTCGGCGGAGTGATGGCGTTTAACCGCGTGGTGGACGCCGCGACGGCCGAAGAGATTGCAAAATTATTTGCGGAGTGCATTGCGGCGCCGGGATTCGATCTGAAGGCATTGGAGATTTTCGCAGCGAAGAAAAATTTGCGATTGCTGGAATTGCCGGCGGATGGTTTGCAGCCGGAGCGCGAATTGCAGGTGAAGCGAATTCTGGGCGGAATGCTTGTGCAGGAATCGGACACCGGCGAATTGAATGACGACACGCTGCGCGCGGTGACGAAGCGCGCGCCCACGGCCGACGAGATGCGCACACTGCGTTTTGCATGGAAGGTATCGAAGCACGTGAAGTCGAACGCCATTGTGTTTGCCAAGGACGGCGCGACAGTGGGCGTCGGCGCAGGACAGATGAGCCGAGTAGACTCGGTGAAATTGGCAGTGATGAAAGCGCAGGTTTCACTGGCGGGGAGTGTCGTGGCATCGGACGCATTCTTTCCGTTCCCGGACGGCGTTGAGGAAGCGGCAAAAGCAGGGGCCACGGCATTCATCCAGCCGGGCGGCTCGGTCAAGGATGCAGACGTGATCGCAGTGGCGGACCGGTTGAATCTGGCCATGGTGTTTACCGGCATGCGGCACTTTTTGCACTGAGATCGCGTCCGCATCTATTCCGGGTGGGGCGGCCGCAATCGACGGAACCAGTTGCTCAACAGCAGAACAGCGGGAACGGCGGTGAATTGTGCGAGGAGGAAATTAGGGACGTCGGCGGGGCGAATGCCGGCAAAGGTGTCGGTGACGCAGCGGGCGAGGGTGACCGCGGGGTTGGCAAAAGAGGTGGAAGCCGTGAACCAATACGCGGCTGTGATGTAAGTCGCGACGGCATAGGGCGTGGTGGCAGGACTTGAACGGCTCGTCGTGGAAATGATCAAGAGTAGTCCGAAGGTCGCGATGAATTCACTGAAAATCATGCCGGCACCGTGACGGGCGTGTTGCGAACGCGAGTAGAGCGGTAGGGCGAACATGGCATGGGCGGCTGCGACTCCGGCCAGTGCGCCGAGCGCTTGCGCGGCGACGTACGCGGGAACTTCCCGCCACGGGAGGTGTGCGAAAAAGGCCTCCAGCAAGCTTACTGACGGGTTCAGATGGGCCCCGGAGATGGGGCCGAAGGCGTGAAGGAGCGCGACAAGCGCAGCGCCTGTGGCGATGGCGTTGGCGAGCAGGGCGAGAGCGACGTTTCCCAGGGAAAGGCGCTCGGCCATGATTCCGGAGCCGACTACGGCGGATAACAGGAATGCGGTGCCGAGAAATTCGGCGGCGAGACGGCGGGAGAGCGGGTAGTTCATTTTGTGCCGATTTCGTCGATGTGTTTTCTAATGGCCAGGGAGTCCAGCGTCTTTAGTGGCAGACTGAGGAAAAGATTGATGCGGCGATCAAGGATTACAAAGGCGTCCCGGAAGGAGCGTTCGCGCTGTTCGGGAGTTCCGGTGACGGCGGCGGGATCGGGAACGCCCCAGTGGGCGGTCATCGGCTGGCCCGGCCAGAAGGGACAGGATTCTTTGGCCGCGTTGTCGCAGACGGTAAAGACGAAGTCGAGATGAGGGGCCCCGGATTGAGAGAACTCGTCCCAACTCTTACTGCGCAATCCGGATGTGGGAAGCCCTGAGGCTTCCAGTAAGTTCAACGCCAACGGATTCACGGCGCCCGCCGGATGGCTGCCCGCGCTGTGGGCGATGAAATTCCCTTTTCCGCGGTGCCTGAGGATGGCCTCAGCCAGGATGGAGCGCGCGGAATTGCCGGTGCACAAGAACAGGACCTGGAATGGCTGTTGCATGACGCTCATTTCCTGCCAGAGGCGTTTGTGGTGCAGCATTCCGGACCGCAACAAGGGCCGGCGGCAGGCTTTGCCGCGCGGACAAAGGCGCTGGTAAATTTGCCTTCGATTTGAGCAGCTACGGCGTCCACATCCAATCCACCGGCGGTAAGAAATTCGCGCGCCTCCTCCACTTGGTACACGCGGGTGGTCTCCACATCTACAGATTCGAAACCGGCGTCAGCGAGTTTTTGGCGATATTCGTTCTCTTCCAGGGCACCGGCGATGCAGCCAACCCAGAGTTCCATGCTTTTCCTGATTTCGGCAGGGACCGTGCCGCGAACGACGACATCGGAGATGGCGAGACGGCCTCCGGGTTTCAGAACACGAAAGGCTTCCGACAAAACGCGGTCCTTGTCGCCGGAAAGATTGATGACGCAATTGGAGATAATGACGTCGACAGAATTCTCCGGGAGCGGAATGCTTTCAATAGCGCCTTTGAGAAATTCGACATTGTCGATACCGGCTTTTTTCTGATTTTCGCGCGCGAGCGAAAGCATTTCGTCGGTCATGTCGAGGCCGTAGGCTTTCCCCGAGGGCCCGACGCGTTTAGCCGAGAGGATGACGTCGATACCGCCGCCGGAACCGAGGTCGAGCACGATTTCACCGGCCGTGAGCTGCGCCAGGGCTGTGGGATTTCCGCAGCCGAGAGAAGCGGCTACGGCTTTTTCCGGAAGCGAGGATTTTTCGGCATCGTTGTAGAGATTTATGGTGATGGGATCGCAGCCGGTAAGGGACGCGCCCCCGCCGCAGCAGGCGGTGTGGCCATCGGCGGCCCGGCGGGCGGCTTCGGCGTATTTTTGTTGAACCGTTTGCTGAATGTTTGGTGGGATGTCGTGTTCGGTCATCTGGATTTCTCCCCAATTTGAATCAAGGTTTCCTTTGGAAGGGCCCGGCTGCGCGTACAGCATTCTTCATACAGAAAATTCAGGACCTCACGAAGGGAATCCGTGTCGGCGGCGTACCAGAGGAAAGTACCTTCGCGACGGACGGTGACGAGACCGACTTGCTTTAGTTTTTCGAGATGATGAGAAAGTGTGGAAGCGGGGATCTCAAGTTCGTCCTGGATGTCGCCGGCAATCATTCCCGAAGGATGAGAAGCCAGCAGGGAGCGCAAAATCTGCAGCCGGGGCTCGGCACCGAGAGCCGAAAAACGATCTGCGGAGTGCGTGACGAGGAGTGGGTCAACTCGTTTCATATTTCGATTATTGTAGAAATACAGAAATACGTCAATCTTTCTTTTTGCCAACGCTTGCCTAGGTCCCGGCATCAAAGGGAAGTGGTCACCTAGGCCTTGGAAACGGCGCTGCTTTCGCTTTTGACCGTATTTCCGCCGCATGGGATAATTTTAGTTTCCGGGGCTAATATGAACCTTCAACGGATTACGGTTGCCGCAGTACTTACTGGATTTGCCAGCGCTGCGGCCTTCTCGCAGGCGCTTCCCGCTGGGAAGCCGGACGAGCAAGCCGCGCCCATGCCAGCTCCAGCGGAAACCAAAGCGGCGCACCCGTCCGACCCCGCTTCTGACGCCAGCCGCGCCGATGCCTATTACAACTACACGATGGGCCATATTTACGAGCAGCAGTATGAGGCGACGAGTTCTCCCGAGTATGCGACGAAAGCGATTGAGGCCTACAAGAAGGCTTACGCACTCGACCCTAAATCGCCGGTTATCGGTGAACGTCTGGCTGAAATGTATTGGAAGGCGCAGCGCATTCGCGAAGCGGTCAATGAAGCACAGCAGATCCTGAAGCGCGATCCCAATGACGTGCAGTCGCGGAAACTGCTGGGCCGCATTTATCTGCGAAGTCTGGGCGATCTGAGTGCGGGCAATGGCCAGTCTGAAGTGGTGGGTCGCGCGATTGAGCAATATCGCGAAATTTACCGGCTTGACCCCAGCGATACGGAATCAGCTCTCTGGCTGGCGCGCTTGTACCGGCTCAAAAACGAACACGACAAAGCAGAGACCGTATTGCGAAGCATCTTAAAGGAAGATCCGGACAACGAAGCCGCGGTCGAACAGCTTACACAATTACTGTTGGACCAGGGGAAGTCCGCCGAGGCGGTTTCTTTGCTGGAGGGAATGAACGCGCAGTCTCCCTCGCCGACGTTGCTGGATCTGCTGGGCGACGCGTACACGCAGACGCACGATTTGCCCAAGGCCGAGCAAGCCTATCGCAAGGCCGTGGATTTGGACCCTTCAGAGCTGAGCCATCAGCGTGGACTCGGGCAAACGCTTCTGGCCGAAGACAAGTATGCGGATGCCCTCACCGTTTATCAAAAGTTGTCCGAACTCATGCCCGACGATTCCGACGTATACCTCCGAATCGCACAGATTTACCGGGAACTCCATCAACTGGATAAATCGGAAGAAAACTTGGTGAAAGCGCGGCAGTATGCGCCGGGCAGCTTGGAAGTGATGTACAACGAAGCGATGTTGTACCAGGCGCAGGGACGCTTTGAAGATGCGATCCGCGTTTTGTCGGATGCCGTGACCGGGATTAAGTCGCAATCCTCCGTTTTGCCGTCGCGGCGGCGTTCGCTGGCGATTCTGTACCAGCAACTGGGGCAGCTTTACCGCGATACCAACAACTTTCAAGCCGCAATTTATACCTACGAAGAACTGGGCCACATGGGCGACGACGAAGACCGTCGCGCTCGTTTGCTGCTGATGGAAACGTATCGCGCGGCCAAGGATTTGCCGAAAGCTCTGCAGACCGGTAAAGACGCGGTAGCGAAATATCCCAAAGACGCGTCGCTCAGAACGAGTGAGGCATTGTTGCTGGGCGAAAATGGACAAACTGATGAAGCTGTGAAGTTGCTGCATGGGCAGATGCAGGGAAGTTCCGCGGACCGCGATGCGTACCTGAATATCGCGCAGGTGTATGAACGCGGGAAACGCTACAAGGAAGCGGAAGAAGCGGCTCGCGCTGCGGAAGCTTTGCCGGGCGATCCGCATGAAAAGGAAATGGTGTGGTTCTTGCTTGGCGCGATATACGAGAAGCAGAAGATATTTGACAAAGCGGAAGAAGAATTCAAAAAGGCGCTTGCAGCAAATCCAAAGAATGGTCCGGTATTGAATTACTACGGATACATGCTGGGAGATCTGGGTATTCGGCTGGACGAAGCCCAAGCACTGGTCAAGTCCGCATTGAAAGACGACCCGTACAACGGCGCCTACCTTGACAGCCTGGGCTGGATCTATTTCAAGCAGAACCGATTCTCGGATGCGGAGGCGACTTTGCGTAGAGCGCTCGAGCGCGAAAGCCATGACGCAACGATCCATTCACATCTGGCTGAGGTTTATGCCAAAACCGGACGATCGAGTTTGGCCGCAGCCGAATGGGAAAAGTCGCTGGCCGAATGGAAGCGCGCGCTTCCAGCCGATGTCGAGAACGACAAAATTGCTGAAATTGAAAAGAAGCTATCGCAATCCAAGCATCGGGTGGCGCAAAAATCGGCCCTTACAGAAGCGAAGCCTCAGTAAAAGTATGAGCGAAGTCCGTATACCTGCCTTTGCGAAAATAAATTTGCGTCTGGATATTGTCGGGAAGCGTGACGATGGTTATCACGAACTGCGGACCATTTTTCAGACAATTTCCCTGCACGATGAACTGCGATTTTCCACTGCAAAGAAACCGGGCATTGCGCTGACGGTTTCCGGGAATGCGCCACTTTCGCAGGAACCGGTTGAGAAAAACCTGGTTTACCGGGCTGTCGATGCGCTCCGCCGGGAGCTTGGAATCCGGGGCGGAACGACGATCGAGCTGAAAAAGAGCATTCCTGCGGGCCGGGGAATGGGCGGCGGGTCGAGCGACGCGGCAGCGGCTCTCGTCGGATATTTGCGGCTGACGAAAAAGAAGTTGCCGAAAGCGCGCTTGCTGGAGATTGCGGCGGGATTGGGCGCGGATGTTCCTTTTTTCCTGCTGGGGGGTAGGGCTTTGGGCGTCAACCGGGGCGATGAAATCTATCCGCTAGACGACATAGCGAAACGGCACATTCTGGTGATTTCCCCGAAAGACATTCACGTGGCGACGCCTGACGCGTTCCGCTGGGTAGATGCCAAAGCGCTCTCATTGACAAAATCGGCCGGAAACTCTAAACTTTGGGAGTTCTGTGCTCTATGTTGGAGCGCGCAGGGCAGTGGTCTTTCGAACGATTTCGAGGGGCCGGTGTTCCAGCGACATGCTCGGCTTGCGGAAATCAAGCAGGAGCTGCTTCATCGAGGAGCTACAGAAGCCTCGTTGGCGGGTAGCGGTTCGGCGGTGTTTGGAGTTTTCCCGAGCCCAACGATGGCGCGCCGAGCCGCTGTTAGGTTTCCGCACGACCAGACTTTTGTTTGCGAGACGATTTCTCGTGACAAGTATCTCCGTCTGATAAAAGCCGCACCGTAACGGGTGCCTCTGTCGATTGCCGGGCCGCAGCGACTCCAGAACAGTTCCCTGTTGTCCGTTCTCAGTTGAAAGCAAGACCTTCGACTTTTTGGAATAGATCTGCGCGTAGCGCGACATTGGCAGTTTCTGAAGGAGCAACGGCTTCGTGAACGACGACCGGTTTAAGATTTTTACGGGAACCGCGAATCCGATTCTGGCGGAGAGCATTTGCCGTCATCTTGGTGTGCCGCTGGGCGAAGCAAAGTTGGGAAGATTCAGCGACGGTGAAATACATTTTCAGGTTTTGGAAAATGTGCGCGGCGCGGATGTGTTTGTGGTGCAACCTTGTCATCACCCGGTCGATCAGCATTTGCTCGAACTGTTGCTGATGATCGACGCGTTCAAGCGGGCGTCGGCCTGGAGAATTACCGCGGTGCTGCCGTATTACTGCTATGCGCGGCAGGATCGCAAGGATAAGCCGCGGGTTCCGATCTCCGCAAAGCTGGTGGCGGATTTGCTGGAAACGGCGGGTGCCAGCAGGGCGCTGACTTTGGATTTACATGCGCCGCAGATTCAGGGCTATTTTGATGTGCCGGTGGATCACTTGTATGGATCGCCGGTGCTGGTGGAGCACTTCCGCAACTTGAATTTGCCGAATCTGACGGTGGTTTCGCCGGATGCGGGCGGCGTGGAGCGGGCACGGTTTTTTGCAAAGAAGATCGATGCGCCACTGGCTATCGTGGATAAGCGGCGCGTGGACATTGACGTGAGTGAAGTGATGCATTTGATCGGCGATGTTCGGGGACGCAGCACATTGATTGTGGACGACATCATCGACACCGCGGGTACGCTGGTGAAGACGGCCGAAGCCTTGCTGCGGGAAGGTGCGACACAGGTTTATGCGGCTTGCACGCATGCGGTGCTTTCTGGGCCTGCGGTGGAACGGATTGCCAAGTCACGAATCACAGAAGTGGTGGCGACGGATTCGGTGCCGCTCAGTGAAGCGGGGCGAAAGATGGGCAAGATCACGGTCTTGAGCGTGGCGGATTTGTTGGCTCGCGGAATTCGGTCGATTCACGAAGAGACCTCGATCAGCGAATTGTTTATTTAGATCAGCCATACGCCGTCGGAAACAAGCTGGTGCGGCAAATTCGGAACGATTGATTTGCAGCGGAGCTGGAAACGCTCGAACAGTTTTGCAGTTGGCAGCAGGAAAAAGATTTAGATTCTGGGAAGGATGAAGGACATGGCAGACAAGATTGTAGTGGAAGGCTCGCCTCGCTCAGAGCGCGGCAAGAACGAAGCCCGGAGGATTCGCCTTACTGGGAAAGTTCCGGCCGTTTTGTACGGCGGCAAGGGCGAATGCATTGCCTTGACGGTGAACACCAAGCAGGTCGGAGCGATTCTGCGTTCGGCGACCGGGAGTAACACCCTCTTTCAGGTGGACCTTGGCGGAAAGCACGAACCGGCAATTTTGAAGGATTGGCTGGTCGATCCCGTCACCGGGAAACTTTTGCACGTTGACCTTCTCCGCGTGGCCATGGACGTCCTCATGCGCGTAAAAGTTCCGGTGCACACATTTGGCGAACCGTCCGGCGTGAAAGTCGAAGGCGGCGTGTTTGAAATGGTCACCCGCGAAGTCGAAGTTGAATGTCTGCCGGCTGACATTCCAACCGAATTCAAACTGGACGTGAGTGGATTGGGTCTGAACAAGGCCGTACGGGCCGGCGAATTGCCTTTGGATAAAACGAAACTGAAATTGATTACCGACCCGGAGCGCGTGCTCGCGCACATCGTTGCTCTGAAGGTGGAAGAAGAGAAGCCTGCCGATGCAGTAGCGGTGGCCGGAGCGACTCCTGCGGAGCCTGAAGTCATCAAGAAGGGCAAGAAGGAAGTCGAGGGCGAAGAAGCTGAAGCGGAAGTCAAGCCCGCGGAAAAGAAGAAATAGCGCTGCGAGCAAGCCCGCTCGTGCGGGGCTTGTGGACAGGAACCTATGCGGCTCATTGTTGGACTTGGGAATCCTGGCCCGGAGTATCAATGGACGCCGCACAATCTGGGATTCCTGGCGATCGATGAGCTGGCGAATCGCGGCGGGATTCGAGTGGAACGGCCGGAAGGGAAAGCGCTGGTTGGCCGGGGAAAAGTTGCCGGAGAAGAACTGATTCTGGCCAAGCCCCAGACGTACATGAATCTCAGCGGGATTTCTGTTAGGGAACTGCTGGGAAAGTACGAGCTGGGTCCTGAGGATTTGCTGGTGATGTTTGATGAACGCGATCTTCCCGCCGGGATGATTCGCATCGGAGAACGCGGCAGTCCGGGAACGCATAACGGCGCAAAGTCGGTGACGAACTCGATGGGAACACAAGAGTTCGCGAGGCTGCGATTGGGATGCGGGCCGGACCATCCGGTGAACGATTTGGCTGCGTATGTGTTGCGGCCGATGAAGAAAGCCGAGTTGGAAGTTGCGGCGGAAATGCTTGCGCAAGCCGGCGATGCGGTTGAATTGATCCTGAAAGAAGGAATCGCGGCGGCCATGAACAAGTACAACCGGAAAGTGCCTCCGGTGGCGGAATAGCAGAAAATCTGCTTCGCGGCGGGTGCTGAAAAACGGTTTTGCGGGTTTTGCGTCCGGAAGAATTAAGGAAAAGAGGTCATTGAGGTCTATATGGAACAGCGACTGTACGATTTGATTTTTATCGCGCGCCCGGCAACGCCGGAAGAGGATCTGAAGAAGATTCTCACCGTCATCGAAACCGCTTGCCATGAAAAGGGCGGCAAGATTGAGAAGACCGAACATTGGGGAACACGCAAGCTGGCATACCGCGTGGCGAAGCACCGCGAAGGAATCTATGTGTATCAGCAGATTCACACAGAACATGCGGACCTGATTGCAGAAATCGAGCGCCGGTTGCGCGTGCTGGATACGGTAATCAAGTATCAGACGATTCGTCTGGATGAAGACGTCAAGCTGCAGAAGAAGCTTTCCGGAAAGCGCGAGAAGCGTGCAGCGCGCCGTCCGCGCCGCACCACCCCGACTCCTGCCCCAGCGGCGGCTGCGCCTCCGGCAGCGCCAGAACAGGCTGCGCCTGCGAGCTAGTTGCGCAGGGTCGAAGCAAAGTTTTTCAAGGAAACTACGGCCGCATGGCGGCCACAACTGAATGGACCCAGTTCGGTCATCGGTGAAAGGTGGAAGGCATGGCAGAGGAACAGAAGCAATCAGGAGGAGCGCCACGGCGTGAAGGCGGGTCGGGCGGTCACGGCGGCCCGGGCGGCGGACACGGTGGTCCGCGTCGCGAAGGTGGTCCCGGTGGCGGTGGTCCTGGCGGGCCACGCCGCGGCAAGCGGCAATATTTTCGCAAAAAGAAAGTCTGCAAGTTCTGCGTCGAGAAGATGGACATGATCGACTACAAGCGCGCGGACATTCTTTCCCAGTTTGTGCAGGAACGCGGAAAGATTCTGCCACGGCGCATGACGGGTGTTTGCTCGCGTCACCAGCGCTGGCTGGGTGTCGCCATCAAACGCGCACGCAACATTGCTTTGCTGCCGTTTGCAGGCAGCGCTGCGGGCACACAAGCGCCGCGCGTAGTTGTTCCGGCAGCGGCGGCTACAAGCGCGCCAGCTACAAGCGCGCCAGCCGCGGTAGTTGAGGCCCCGAAGGCCTAAGAGATAGGAGCTTAGAGACTGGATATGCAAATTATTCTGCAGGAAGACGTTGAAAAGCTGGGACACCGCGGAGAAGTCGTGACCGTGAAGCCTGGTTATGCCCGGAATTTTCTCTTGCCGCGCAAGCTGGCAATTGAAGCCAGCAGCGGCAATATGAAGGCGCTTGAGAAGATTCGCAACTCGTTGGCAAAGAAGACTGCCACCGAGCTGGAGGCAGCGCAAAAGCAGGCTGGCTTGCTCAATGGGGTTTCCCTGAGCTTTAAACGCAAGACCGGCGAGAACGATCAGATGTTCGGCTCGGTGACGAGCGGCGACATTGTGGACGGCCTCGAAGCGCAGGGCTTCAAGATCGACAAGCGGCATATCGTGTTGAAAGATGCGATTCGCACACTGGGCGATCACACCGTGACCGTGAAGGTGTTCCGCGACATTACTGCGGAAATCAAGGTTCACGTCGAAAAAGAAGGGTAATTTCCCGCCTGCAATTGAGTTTTTTGAGAAAGGGCGCAGCTAGTTTGCGCCCTTTTCATTTTGTATGAGGCGTTTGTCCGAGCGACAACCTGACAAAAGTTTTGCAGAGTTTTCCGAAACCTTGCACAAGCACTTCGATTGACGCGCAGCCAACTTGCCTGCACAATGCGCACACAACATTCGAGAGCCAAAATAAATTTTGCAGAAATTTCAGCTCTTGCGCTCTGTAAAACAAAATGTTAAATAAAAAGTGCAGGGCGAAGAAAAGACGAATGAACTATGGCCGTTGAAGCAACCCTAGAGAAGCCTCTTCCAAACAATCTCGACGCCGAGCGGTCGGTGCTGGGCGCGATTTTGCTCGATAACAATGCGCTGAATACGGCGGTCGAGCATTTGCGTCCGGAGGATTTCTTTCTGGACCAGCACCGGCGCGTCTACACCCAGATGATTGCGCTGGGCGAAGTACAGCAAGCGATTGATCTGATTACGCTTACTGAAGAATTGCACCGGCGCGGCGATCTGGAAGCTTCGGGCGGCGCGCCGTACCTGGCTTCCCTTGCCGATGGCATGCCCAAGGTCTCCAATGTGGAGCACTACGCGCGCATCGTCAAAGAAAAGGCGTTGCTGCGCAATTTGATTCACGCTACGCACAACATTCAGCAGACTGCGTTTGACGGGGAGGATGGGGCTGACGCGATTCTTGACAATGCGGAGTCCTCCATTTTTGCCTTGGCCGACGACCGCGTTAAAGCCGGCCTCATCTCCATGAAAGATGTTGTTAAAGAGAATTTTGAGCGTCTGGAAAAAATCTTCCGGGAAGGGAAGAGCATTACCGGAATTCCCACCGGCTACAGCGAATTGGACAAGCTGCTTTCCGGTTTGCAGCCATCGGAACTGATTATTCTGGCCGCACGCCCTTCGCAGGGAAAAACGGCGCTCGCCTTGAATCTGGCGGAAAATATTGCGATACGCGGCGGCCAGCCCGTGGCCTTTTTCAGCTTGGAAATGTCCAAGGAATCCTTGCTCCAGCGTCTCGTTGCTTCCGTAGCCCAAATTGATGCGCATAAGTTCCGCACGGGCCACTTGAGCAAAGATGATTGGCGGCGGATGACGGAGGCGCTCGGAACCATTTCTTCGTCGCCGATCTGGGTTGATGACGCAGGTTCGATCAGTGTGCTGGAAATTGGCGCAAAGGCGCGGAGACTCATGCGCGATAAGGGGTTGAAGATGCTGGTTGTGGACTATCTTCAGCTCATTACGGCGCGTGGGCGGACCAACAGCCGGCAGGAAGAAGTATCCAGTATTTCCCGTTCTCTGAAGGGCCTGGCAAAGGAACTAAAAATTCCGGTGCTGGTGCTGAGTCAGCTGACGCGCGCCCCGGAACGCGAAGAGCGCGGACCGCAACTTTCCGATTTGCGCGAATCAGGCGCCATCGAGCAGGACGCCGACGTGGTCATGTTCATCTACCGTCCGAACTGGGGAAAGATGGATATGTCTCCTGAAGAACGGGATCAGGCAGAAGTGATTATCGCCAAGCAGCGCAACGGTCCTACCGACAAGGTGCGATTCGTGTTCAAGAGCCGTCAAACGCGGTTTGAAGAATCGCTGCCGGATGCGTTTTCGCAATTTGCGCCAGATGATATGTAAACCGCCCGCTGTTTAACACAATGTGTTGGAACTGACATAGCTCGGTGGCCATCCCGCCTTCAACTGAAAAGCCTACTGTAATAGAGCAACTTCCCTTGAATCAGCTAGTTGCGCACAGTCACCCGGTTCCAGGCGTGGCGGCTATTGGCTTGCAGGTTCAGGGAGACTGTTGTCGTTCTCGCGGCAACCAACGAGGCCGCCAGCCCTCGCCTTGTGAATGTCGTAAACTATTTTTCTTTCGGGATATCCATGGGAAACATACAAAAGAGCGCGCGTAACCAGGTCCGACGCCCCATCTGGGCCGAAGTTGATCTCTCCAATCTGACGTACAATCTGCGGGCCATTCAGAAGTTTGTAAACCCGCCTGAAGAGCAGCGAAAAACGCCGCGCAAGATTCTATCCATCGTAAAAGGCAATGGCTACGGCCACGGCGGGCCGGAAGTCGCAAAGGTCCTGGAAAAGGCCGGTTCCGATTGGTTTGGTGTGACGTGCACCGAAGAAGGCATTGAAGTTCGCAAAGCCGGCGTACGAAAGCCGATTTTGATTCTCACCGGATTTGTGCCCGGAGAAGAATCGCGGCTCATCGAACACAACTTGACGCCAGTCATCCACCGTCTGGAACAGTTGCCCATTCTCGAGCGCGCCGCGAAACGTCGCGGAGGGAAGAAACCAGTTTCCTTTCATCTAAAAATCGACACCGGAATGAATCGCCTGGGTATTACGCCGGAGGAGATGGAACCGTTTGCCGCGCAGCTGGCTCGACAAAGGCATCTGCAGCTCGGCGGCATCCTTACGCATTTTGCCTCGTCGGAGGTTTTCTCCGATACGCACACAGGTCAACAGACTGTCGAGCAGGAAGAACGGTTTTACACCGCGCTTGCGAGGCTGCGCGCATTCGGCGTCGATCCCGGCATCGTGCATCTGGCAAACAGCGCCGCCATCGTCACGCGTCCTGAAACCTGGGCGGACATGGTGCGTCCGGGAGCAATTCTCTACGGGTATCATCCCGGATACGATCCCGTGGAGAAGCGCGCGGAAATCGAAGCGCGCCTTCCGCTCAAACCGGTCATGAGCCTTCGTACAAAAATCATCAGCCTTCGCGATGTTCCGGAGGGCGCTGGCGTTGGATACAACGAAACTTTTGTCGCTAGACGCCCCTCCCGCCTAGGAGTCCTCGCCGCAGGATACGGCGACGGCTTGCATCGTTCGCTGGGCAATCGCGGAAGTGTGCTGGTCCGCGGCAAGCGGGTACCAATTGTCGGAATTATTTCGATGGACGTAACGATGATCGATGTTACAGATGTTTCTGACGTGGCCATTGGCGACATCGCGACAATTTATGGTGCTGATGGGGCGGAGCGCCACCCGGCTCACCTTGTGGCGCGCAGCATTGGAACAGTGACTTCAGACCTGCTCTGCATGGTCAGCAAGCGCGTCCCCCGCATCTATTTGTATCAAAAATCGTAGATTTACTATTCATATATAGTACTCGGAGATGCCTTTGTTGTGAACGTCTTGACGGGGTTTTACTGGGGGAGTATAAAAACACCGGCAGAAATGCGGACGTTTCGTGATTCCGCCAGCCTGGGTTCATCTTCATTCATACGGGCTGCTTGTCGCGATTTTGCAGTGAACGATCACTACTGTGAGGTCGTATGAGCCAGTTAGCTCCCAAAATGCAGCCTGGTTCCTCCATTTCATCCGTGGGCCCACCACCGGTTCAAATGCAACCAGTACCAGTCCGTTCATCGCCGGTCCGGTCCACTGCGGAATCCTGGGTTGTGCGTCTCATTCTCGTTTCGACAATTGCTTGTCTATGCTATCGGCTGAGCCCCTTTGGTTTGCATGGTTCACTGGCGTTTGCGACAGGCTTTTCTGTGGCTTTGGTAATTCTGCTTGCCGAGCTCCGTTTGCGTCGAGTGGCGCTGAGCGGACTGGTTGGCGGCGCGCTCGGAGTTGTTTCTGGTCTGTTTGCCGCATTTCTTTTTACTCTCATTATTTCCCACACTGCTGAATCGGAGTCCACCCGGTCTTTTCTGGAATATGCTTCGCTTTTTACCTTCGGTTATCTCGGTCTGATTTTGGGTCTCGGTCGCGGAGCGGAGTTCCCGTGGGCTCGATTGGGAAGTTCTTCTCCGACAGTTAGCGTGCCAGAAGCGGAATCCCTGAAACTTCTGGATACCAGCGTTTTGATCGATGGGCGGATCGCGGATATTTGCGAAGCGCAATTTCTCGACGGTGTGCTTTGTGTGCCGCAATTTGTTCTGCACGAACTGCAACTTGTTGCGGATTCCGGTGATCCGCTAAAGCGGCAGCGCGGCCGCCGCGGTTTGGAAGTCTTGCAGCGCATGCAGAAAATGCCACAAGTGGAAATTCGCATTCTTGATGATGATTTTCCGCAAATTCCCGATGTGGACCACAAGCTCGTCGAGTTGGCGCGGCGGAACGGCGCAAAGATCGTTACCAATGATTTCAATCTCAACAAAGTGGCCACGGTTCAGGGATTTTCTGTTTTGAACGTCAACCAACTGGCAAACGCGTTGAAGCCGGCCGTTCTGCCGGGTGAGCCCATGCGGGTGTTGATTCTGCGCGAAGGCAAAGAAGCAAACCAGGGTGTCGCGTATCTGGATGACGGTACTATGGTTGTCGTGGACGGCGCCCGCCGGCTGATTAACAAGAGTATCGACATTATTGTGACTTCGGTACATCAGACAACAGCAGGCAAAATGATCTTCGGCCGCCTGGATGACCGCAGCGAGCCAGCACCATCCCTTCCTCGTCCTTCGGTTCCCCAGGCCACTCGCCATACCGGAAGAATTGTTGGAGGACAGGGTTCGTCAAGTCTTCCCGATGAGCCGTCCGATCCCAGATTCCCGGAAGCGGACTGAGGCAGATTCCAGAATCAGGATAAGGGAAGTGATGTTTGTCGGCGAAGCCCAGCAGGGCTGTTTTTGACATTCTCTGATTCGCTCAGGGACCCACCTTAATGTAAACTCTCTAGTTTGCAGACCGTTCACCTACCGGAGTGACGGCAGCAACAATCTTATGAGCCGAATCGCAGCCATTCTCCCTGCCGCTGGCATGGGCACCCGTATGGGAGCCGATACTCCCAAGCAGTTCTTGGAACTCGATGGCGCGCCCATCTTGATCCATACGCTTCGAAAGATTGCTTCTTGTGCGCTGGTTACTGACATTATTGTGGCTACCCGCGTCGACGAGGTGCAGCGAGTCCAGGAACGTGTCGGTAAAGAGAAATTTGCCCAGCGTGTCCGTGTAGTGCGTGGCGGAGATTCCCGGCAGGAATCAGTGGCCGAGGCACTACGCTTAGTTCCGGACGATACGGAAATTGTCCTGGTACACGATGCGGTTCGCCCGTTTGTAACTGTCGAACAGATTACGCGAGTCATTGAAGAGGCCCGGCGGTGCCAGGCGGCCATTCTCGGAATCCCGGCGATGGACACCGTTAAGGAAGTGAAGCGTGCCAGCTTGCCGGAAGATGTAGCCCTCATCACCGGAACGATTCCGCGCGAACGCGTTGTGCTGGCGCAAACGCCTCAGGTCTTCACGACAAAATTGCTCAAAGAAGCTTTTGCCAAGGCCCAGGCCGATGGCGTCAGCGCTTCCGATGAAGCCGGCCTTGTGGAGCGGTTGGGGTGTGACGTTCATGTGGTTCTGGGTTCCGAGCGGAACATGAAAATCACGAAACCCTCGGACATGGATCTTGCCCGCTTTTATCTGGAAAACGAGCCGAATCGCGCATGAGCGTTCGTTGCGGCATCGGCTACGATCTTCATCGCCTGGACCAAGGGCGGAAGCTTATCGTTGGCGGAGTGGTTGTGCCATTCGAAAAGGGTCCGGTCGGTCATTCGGACGGGGATGTTCTGGCTCACGCGCTTTGTGATGCGATCCTCGGCGCTGGCGGGCTTGGCGATATCGGCACGCATTTTTCCGACCAAGATCCTCGCTGGAAAGACGCCAATAGTCTGATGTTTTTAGAGCATGCCAGGACGCTTCTCGATGAAAAACATTTTGTCATCGAGTATATCGATGCCGTGGTCATTCTTGAACGCCCCAAGCTCGGCCCCCATTTCCCCAAAATGCGCGAAGCACTGGCAAAAGCGCTTGGCGTTAGCGCGGAGAAGATCCATTTGAAAGCCAAAACAAACGAGGGCGTTGATGCTGTCGGACGCGGAGAAGCCATCGCTTCACACGTGGTTGCCACGCTTTCTGCGCATCGTAGGTAAGCCGTCAAGCATCGAATCGTCATGATGACAAGCGAAGAACAACAATCCGGCACATCCCTGGCAACCGCGAACCCGTTCAGCAGCGCGGAAGTGATAGAGATTCTTGTGGAGCATCGCTGGGTGGATGCTCGAGCGGCACTTTCTGCCGAACATCTGGCTTGGTGCGAAAGGGCGGCTGCTATGCTCGGTCCCCACGTTGCAGACCGAGCCGCCCTCGCGGAGCTTTTGTCATTGGTATTCCACTACGACGCCCAGGAGTTGTTTTCCCGCGTGGAAAGTCATGTGGTGCTCTCGCGCTACGCCGCTCGCGATGTGTTGCGCAGGTTGGCCTTGGCTCTCTTGGATGGTGCACCTCTCACCTCTGATCGCTTTAGCGAAATTATCACCGAGCTGAAAGGAGCCCTGGACGTAAGTCTCCGGGAACTATTTTATCCAATTCGCCTGTGCCTGGCCGGCAGGGAGGGAGAAGGCGAATTGGATCGCGTGATCTTGCTCATTGATTCTGCGGCCGCTCTGCCATTTGTTGTTCCAGTAAAATCGAACCACGCGCGAATTCTGGAATTCTGTTCGTCATTGGATTGATGGTTTTCCCTGCTGCCGACCCGAAATTTGCGAGCGGAATTTCATAACAACTTTTGCTACAGACTTTAATCCATGGACCGACTCACTGGAATTAATGCCGTTCGCGAAGCGCTCGAAGCGCAGAGCCCCATCGACCGCATCGTCATTGCCAAGGGCCGCCAGGACACGCGGGTAGAAGAGATCGTCCAACTGGCTCGTAGGCAGGGAGTACCAGTTCGCTTTGAGGATCGCGGGCAAATTGACCGCCTGGCCAACTCGAAAGACCACCAGGGAATCGTGGCGCTCGGCGCCTCGCGGGCCCCGGCCTCAATCGAAGATATTCTTGCTCGTGCCAATGCCACGTCTACTCAGTTTGGCTTGATTGTTTTATTGGATGGCGTCGAGGATCCGCACAACTTGGGCGCGATTATTCGAACGTCCCTGGCAGCGGGCGCTCACGGAGTCATCATTCCCGAACGCCGCGCCGCGGGGTTAACTGACACCGTTTCGCGCGCCTCGGCTGGCGCTTTGGCCCATTTGCCAATCGCCCGAGTGACCAACCTCGTGCGAACCATGGAAGAATTAAAAGAGGCGGGTTACTGGCTGGTGGGCCTCGACGAAGAGGGTGAAAAAAATTACACGGAAGTGGACTACACTTCGCCGACGGGAATCGTGCTGGGCGGAGAAGGCAAAGGACTTCACGAACTTACTCGCAAACGCTGCGATTTTGTCGTCTCGCTTCCAACGACGGGGCCCGTGAAATCGCTGAACGTGTCGGTTGCCGCTGGCGTCGTGCTCTTTGAAGCCATTCGCCAAAGACATCACCAGGGGAAATAATAGCCGCGTTAAGGGAAAACTACTTGTCGTACTGAATCAGCGAAAACGCATCAATTCCGTTCAGTTTCGACCGTCCATTGAGAAACGTAAGCTCCACTGCAAACGCCGCGCCTTCCACTTTTCCGCCCAGCTGTTGAATGAGTTTTACCGCCGCGGCCGCGGTCCCGCCGGTAGCCAGCAAATCATCACAAATGATGACGCGGTCGCCATTTCTAACGGCATCTTCGTGAATCTCGATCGTGTCCGTCCCGTATTCGAGCGCATAGGAAACACTGGAAGTCTTTGCCGGGAGCTTCTTTGGTTTTCGAATGGGAACAAAACCGGTGCCCAGCCGGTATGCCAGTGCTGGAGCAAAAATAAATCCGCGCGCTTCGATGCCGGCGACCACATCAATCGTCTGTCCTTTGTAGTGATCGCATAGCCGGTCGATTAGCAGGCGAAAACCCTGCTTGTCTTTGAGGAGTGTGGTCAGGTCATAGAACAGAATTCCCGGTTTCGGGTAGTCGGGCACTTCGCGGATCAATTTTTTCAAATCATCCATATAAACCGCTCCTTGGTTGCCGGAAGAAATCTCGTATCTGCTTTAGTGTCCGGAAGTGATCACAAAGCTGTTCTCGAATTGAGCGTCCGACTCTGCCGCTTCTTCTTGCACTTCGGACACGTTTGCAAAGGCCGGTCCGCGCCGCAAAGCTCCCCGTAATTCCTCGTGCTGCGCCGCTGTTCCGGTGGCAAAGACCTCTACCCGGCCGTCCGCCAAATTCTTGACGTAACCGCTGAGGCGCAACTTCCGCGCGGCATTCTGCGTGAAATAGCGGAATCCCACGCCTTGCACGGTTCCTGATACGAAATAGCGTCTGGATTGTTTCGTGTCGCTCACAAATCCCCAAAATTGTAGCAGAGAGCCGCCCCTTTGCGCTCGTACTGCGGACTGGGCGCATTCCAGCAAATTGCAGTAGACTGTTTGGGACCATCTGCATGAGGCTGCTTCCAGCCCATCCGGGCGCATCCAATATTTATGGCCATCCCCCGCAAATTCGTTCGCCGGTTGCAACCCGCGTCGCAACTCTTGGTATTTGCTGTTCTGGCCAACGTTTCCCTTTCGGGCGCGATCGCCGCGCGGGCCCAGGATTCAGGTCCCCTTACGCCTCCTCCGCCGGAGCACAGTGTTCGCCGTATAACGACGGTGGCAGATCCGGAAGCGCCGCCAGCGCTGCCTCCTGAGGAAATCATTCAGCGTTTTGCAAAAAAGGAAGACAATTATCTACTCTCCCGAGGCGGCTACAGCTATCACAAGACCCTGCGCATTGAGGAATTTGGGCCCGACGGCAAACCGGCCGGCCAGCTCACGATCGTTACCGAAGCGCGCCGCAACTCGGAAGGAAAAGTCTTCGAAAAAGTGCTGGAAAAACCGCAGTCCACTTTGCAGTATTCCCATGTTCTTCCCGAGGACCTGGGGACGTTGCTGCGCATGCCGCTTTTTCCGCTCACGACGGCCCAGCTTGCGAAATACGATTTGAAATACATTGGCCAGGAACAGGTCGACGAAATCGAGTGCTATATTTTTCAGGTAAAAGCCAAAGTCATTTCCCGGGACCAAGCCTTATTCGACGGAATCGTTTGGGTGGACACCAAATATCTGGAAGTTGTGAAAACCTACGGCAAGTGGATGAACGATCAGGGCGACATGCACATGCCCGCAGAGCTGCCCTTTGCGCTGTTTGAAACATATCGGGAAAATGTCGACGGAAAATACTGGTTTCCCAACTATTCTCGCTCCGATGGCACATTGCAGCTAAAAGAGCTGCAAATTCCCATGCGTTTGGTAATCAAATGGTCCGACTTTAAACCCTTTTCTGTGGAAGCTCCCGCTGCTCCAGCAACCAGCCCGGGGTCTCCACCCGGTACCTCCTCGCCGCCTGCCGGGAACAAACCTCAATAAGCCTCCGGCCGCTTTCAAAAACTTTTCAACGCTGCAGGCAGTTCAGCAAGGGAATTCAGTAGTTTTTCCGGTTTTTCTGCCCGCAGGCCGGCTTCTGTCGGGAATGAACCGATCACGCCAATCGCTCGCACCCCAGCGCGCCGAGCCATCTGCATATCCTGGGGCGAGTCGCCCACATACACACAAGCGGCAGGAGCAAGCCGCATTTGCCGCAAAGCCATCAGCAGGGGCTCCGGATGCGGCTTACGGCGCTTGGTATCGCCACTGCACACACGCGCAGCAAAGGTGCTCGTCAAACGAAAGGCGCGCAATTGCTTGTGAACGCGGTCGCGGTCTCCGCTCGTGACCAGTCCCAGATGATGCTTGGCCGCCAGTTTGGACAATACCCGACGCACGCCGACAATCAACTGGGGGTGGTATTTTGCGTAGTGCCTGCGCCACGCCAGGTCGGCGGCATCCCAGTGTTTGCGTGGAAGCCGGGCGGCACGGTACACCTCGTACCAATCGGGAGAGTAGTGTTGCGCCAATTCCTGCTCGCCCCAGTCGATTCCCATCTCCTTGAACATAGCGAAATATGCGGAAGAATCCGCCTGGTAGGAGTCAACTAGGGTTCCATCCCAGTCAAAAAGGATGCCCTGTAGCGGCATGCGTTGCGGGGCCATGCATCTTCAGAATAACAGAGATTGCATCATGCCCTGAGCGCGCGATCAGGCGCAAATCACCTTACGGGGACAATTCGCGTCGAATGCTGTGGTTTGGAATCGTTTCTCAAAAACATTCAAAGCGGGTTGGGACACTGTCATCGCGGTCGAATTCCACATCATCAAAGGAAGCCGCCACTCCGTACCATCCAGGCATCGCTGCCCGCTCGACACGGCTTACTCGCGCATGAGAGGCAATGACCACGTTTCCACGTCCCATGGGGCGGCTGACCAGCACAACTTCCAGCTCGATCAGCGTGCTAATGGGCAATTCTTTCGGAGAGAGAAAGAATACGCCTGTCGAACTGATGTCTCGCGTAACCAGCGTTATCGGGAAGCTTTCGGCCACGTGGTTGACACTGCGCAGCCGTAGAGGCAGTTGCAAGGAAGCGCGCGGGTACTGGCGCTGCTCGGGAAATACCCCGACTGCATGCGTGGGGACCCGCAGGAATCGTCGCGACTGCGTGGGACTCAGCAAAGGCTTCACCTGCAACATGGGTTCGCGGTCTGCAAGCGGCAGGCCCTGCGGGACCGGAAAAGTCGCCGCATGGCGTTCAGCATTTGACTTCGGCAATTGAGCTTGGAATGCTATTGCACGGCTATTCGCACTCATCTCGCCCTCAGTGAAGATGTTTTCTGCACTTCGTACTCGTCCTGCTCGAAGCTTTTGGTACTAAGGCCATCTACAGAGTTTGCCTTACCACTGCGGCGTGGGGCAGTAAACATCGCACTTGAGAGGGTTAAGGTCAACCTGTGGAAATCGCGATAAGTGCCCTAAGTTCAAACACTTAGTAATGGTACTGGATATGGGGCCGTATATGTGGTGTACGGCTTTGCGAAAACCTCTACCAATATGGTGCTCGACAGTTTGCCTCGCAAACCGTTATTTTGAAGATGTACGCTTTTTTATATGTCCAAAGATCCGACTTCCATTCCAGCCGCGTCCAGCTTGAAGGAAAACTCTTCGGCTGCTCCTCGAACTCTCATTCTGTTGGCTTTTGCCGCGGTCTATATCGTTTGGGGTTCGACCTACCTGGGAATCCGCATCGCCATAGAAACCATTCCTCCGTTCTTTATGGCGGGGATGCGGCACCTCACAGTTGGCCTTGTTCTCTATCCCATTCTGATAGGCAAGACGGGCATTCATCCCACAGCGGCCCATTGGCGCTCGGCAGCCATTTCCGGCATCTTGCTCCTGTTCTTTGGCAACGGAGGACTGAGTTGGGCTGAGCAACTCGTTCCAACGGGCATCTCCGCTCTGCTGGTCGCGACGGTGGCCCTTTGGCTTGTGGTGGTGGATTGGCTGCGACCAGGAGGCACCCGTCCCGTGCCACGGGTGATAGCAGGCCTGCTGCTGGGATTTGCAGGTATGGTCTTGCTCGTGGGGCCGGCACATCTGGGAGGCTCTGGGAGAATCAATCTTGTGGGCGCCGGAGTCCTGGGTTTCGCGTCCTTCATCTGGGCTTGTGGCTCTATCTATTCCAAACACAGCGCCATGCCCAGTTCGCCCCTGCTGGGGGTGGCGATGCAAAGCCTCTCAGCATCCGGGATGTTATTTCTCGCTGGCTTGGTCTCCGGCGAGTACCACGATCTTCACTTCGCCGCCATAACCCTGCGCTCCTGGCTGGCACTCCTGTACCTAATCATTTTTGGTTCAGGAATAGGGTTCACCGCCTATGTCTACATCCTGAACAAGAGCACGGCGCCCAAAGTGGCCACCTATGCCTTCGTAAATCCAGTCGTCGCCATTTTTCTCGGCTGGCTTGTCCTTGCCGAACCTTTTTCGCTGCGCACGGTGCTGGCCGCTGCCGTAATCCTTGCCGCCGTGATTTTGGTGATCACCGCACCAAAGAAAGTTCAATCATCCCTGCAAGAGCCATCTGTTGTGCCGGCGGAATCCTAATTCTCAAGGTCTCCCGGCTTGCCGCTTTGGCGCACCTTTCCGGATAGATTGCATTTGCTTGCTGCGCTATTGTGAGCCTGCTGGGAGTGAGTGACCGGAATATGCAGACAAACCCTACCATCGACCGCAAATTGGCAGCCAGCTACTGGCGGGCAAGCGAGGCCCGCGATGCGCGTGCCGACGGCACATTTGTTCTGGCTGTGCGGTCGACGCACATTTACTGCCGCCCGTCGTGCCCGGCGCGACGGCCTCTGCGGCAGAATGTCCTTTTCTTCAATACCCGCGAAGAGGCCGAACGGAACGGTTACCGAGCTTGCCTGCGCTGCAAGCCTAACCAGATTTCCAGTTCCGTGTCTTTAGTCACGCGAGCTGCAAAACAGATCGCGGACTCCGGCGAAGATCCGCTGCGGCTCGGACGCATTGCGAAGACTCTGGGCGCCACCAGTGCCACGCTCCGCCGGGCGTTCCGCCAGGTTACCGGCCTGGCGCCGCGCGAGTTGGCCGAAGCGATGCGTTTGTCCCGCTTCAAAAAATTGCTGCGTGAAGGCAGCAGCATCACTTCTGCTTTATATGAAAGTGGTTACGGCTCTTCGAGCCGCGTATATGAGCGCAGCAACACGCAACTTGGAATGACCCCGGCTACATATCGTGGAGGAGGAAAGGGAATGAAGATCACGTACAGCATCGCAAAATCATCGCTTGGTAAGGTTTTGGTAGGCGCCACAGAACGCGGTGTCTCCGCGGTTTACCTGGGCGATACCGACAAGGCACTGGTTGCGGCCCTGCGCCAGGAATACCCGCGCGCTGAAATCGGCGCGGCGGCAGATGCACATCAACGTTGGGTTAAAGAAATCGTCCAACGCATCGCCGGCGAAGGGCCGCGCATGGACTTGCCGCTGGATTTGCATGCCACCGCTTTCCAGCGCCGAGTATGGCAGGAACTGCAGCGCATCCCGCGCGGCAGCACGCGCACCTATTCTGAAGTCGCAAAGGCGCTGGGCCAGCCCAAGGCCGTCCGTGCAGTGGCTCGCGCCTGCGCAACAAATCCTGTAAGCATCGTCGTCCCGTGCCACCGTGTAATTCGGGAAGACGGTTCTCTGGCCGGGTACCGCTGGGGACTGTCTCGCAAAGAACAGTTAATTGACCGCGAAAGAACAAGCGCCGTATAGAGAGAATGGCCCTTGCTAATTCGCCCGGGTAAAGCAAAAAGGGGAGCACGCCTGAACGCGCTCCCCCTTGAATTTCCTTTCCATGGAAACTACTTTTGTGGTTTTATGCGACTAACATTCTTGGGCCAGTCTTGTTTGAATTCCGATTCGTCGATCTTCAAATTTTCCTTCACATTCCTGTAGTGGAACAAGAAATAATCGCCTTCGGCGGGTTCAAAAAACTTCTGCTGAATCGGCATCCACGAAGATTGGTCGATCCACATCTGAATCTTGGCGATCTGCCCGCGAATCTGCGCGGATTTGGGGGTCAGCTCCAGAATCAGGGTGTTCTTGTTGTCCAGTTTGTCTTCTCCAACCAGGGTCACATCATAATTTTTCCTGACGTTTTCGCTCTTGGTACCGAACCCCAGCAGCACATATTGATCGACCATCGAGCGATTCTTGCCCAGGTCGTATTCTTCGACCCGATTAATTTTAGGACTGTAAACGTACAGTGAATCGCCGGAACGAAGAATGGTTCGCTTGTCCGGTGACGCAATCTCAATGCGCATCTTCTCGTCACGCCGCACAAAAATGCGTCCGGTTTCCGTCGAAGTGTCTTTTACGACTGCCGTGTATTTGATATGTTCCAGGTCGGCAGTCAAACTTTTGAAGCTTTTACCCGCGGCATCCATGCGCGTCAGGATGCTGTCCACAGTCCAACGCCCGGTTCCCTGTGCTGCTCTCAGGCCGGAGATGGTTGAACCGCCGGCGAAAACCAGCAATGCCAGAATGACCAATAAACGTTTCAAACTTTGCCCCTATCCAGCTGAAATTCGCTGCTGCCGAGTATCCATCGCAATCGTAGCATACAGAAACAGATGCATGAGCGAGACTTGGAGTTTCACAGGAGGGCCTGCTGCAAGTCGGGGAAAACCTGTATTAGCGCCGAATTTCCACTTGATACGCGATGACCGTGCCTTTATCGTCTCGAACCGCTTCAATTTTTGCGATGGAGAAGTGCCCGTTGTGCAAATCCGGCAGGGCTTTCTGCATGGCGTTGTGCAGATCGTTTTCAAGAGCCGGCGTTTGTTCTGGAGGAGCCAGAATCCGGGCGTCGACGCGATAGACGGCTTGCTTACCATCGCGCGAAACCAGCAATACCTCACCGGGCGTCGCGGGAATTCCCACCTGCGGCTGGTCGCGGAACCAGCTGCGCGGGGTCAACAGGACAAATACCAATATCAGAATGACGGCGAGATCGTATTGCCACGTCCCGCGTTCATAGGACCAGAAAAAAGTGCGCGAGAATATTTGTCCAATGCTGGCCATATCAATCCGCGGGAACTCCGTCGACGATCACACCGTCCCGCATATGCACCACGCGATCAAAATACGCGGTCGCTTCCGGATTGTGCGTAATCATCACAATGGTCTGCCCCAGGTCCTTGTTCAGCTGCCGCAGCATTTGCAGGACGATTTCGGAATTTTTCGTATCCAAATTGCCAGTCGGCTCATCTGCCAGCAAGATTTTTGGTTCATTGATGATCGCCCGCGCAATGGCAACGCGCTGCTGCTCGCCGCCGGACATCTCTGATGGCTTGTGATGCAGCCGCCCTCCCAGGCCAAGCAAATTCGTGGCAACTTCAAAGCGGTGCGGATCGAATCCATCCCCATGGATGAACTGCGCGATCGCAATATTTCCTTTTGCGGTGAGAGTCGGGAGCAAATTAAAGCGCTGGAACACAAACCCAATTTTGTGGCGGCGCAATTTCGTTCGCTCGGCATCGCTCATAGCTGTGAGGTCGTTGCCGTCCACCAGCACCTTGCCGCGTGACGCCTGCGCGAGCCCGCCGATTACGTAGAGAAGGGAAGACTTTCCGCAACCGGATGGTCCCATCACGGCCACAGATTCCCCCGGCTGTACTTCGAAGTTCACTCCGCGCAGAGCAGGCACTTCCAACTTGCCCGCGCGATAAAGCTTCCACAAACCTTCGGTCTTAAGTATCGGCTCCACTCTGTTTTTTCCCTGGAAAATCAACTCCACGGCAGGTTCTCGTATTGTATCTGCGATTTTCATCCCTGCCTAGCCGCGCAGACTCGCCTCATGCTCGTTTCCTCATCTCTTTTCCCGCAAAGGCAGAATACGCCACTAATCGTATGACAAAGCTTCAATTGCATCTTTGCGACTCGCCAGCCATGCCGGGTAGCTTGCGCCCATCAGGGCTCCGCAAAGTGCAATTCCGCCGGCTTTTAGTATCCAGCCAGGCGTGATCAAAATGGACAGGGTCGGAAATCCAGCCAAAAAAGCGGCCCGCACAAGATAACTCAATCCCACTCCTGCAAGAATGCCGAACACGCAGAGCACGGCGGACTCCGTCAACAGAGCCCGAATAATAAAGACCCGGTTGGCGCCGAGCGATTTCAATACGCCAATGTCCCGCGTTCGTTCAATTACCGTGGTGTACATCGTCAGGAAAATCACCAGCAAACCAATGCAAATGGCCAGCACAATCATGGCATTGATGAATGTCTGCAGCCCGGGAATATTCGTGGAAGTCATCAGCGACAGGAAATCTTTCAATGGGCGGACCGTGTAACCCGGTAGCTCGTGACGAATCTCTCCCATCACGTCTTCGGTGTGCTCTGGCCGGGTACACTTCAAAAGAAAAATTGACGCCTTGTCATGCGCGCCAACCAAATCCTGCAGCGTCGCAATCGGCACGAACAATCGCGCGCCCTTGCCGTGTTCAATAATTCCCGAAACATGCCAGTCATGATTCAACAAACTATACGTGTCGCCGACCTTGATGCTTTTCGCCTTCGCCGCCCACACGTCCACCCACAGATCGTCGGGCCCTTCCATGTCACGGCCCTGCAAGAAAACAAACCCCCCGGAGACGCTGCGAAAGCTCTCCCGGTCGATTCCGTACACCACATCTACTCCGCCGGTGGAATTGAACTGCAAAAGAGCCGGTGCCACCGCCTGAACATATTTCAATTCAGAAAGTCTGTCGGCAATCTTGATAGGCATGGGCGAGCCGCTGAAGCCCAGAAAAATGGAGGCGGCGGGAGGCTGCAGCATTATATCCGCGCCAATTCCTTCGATGCGCTTGGCCGTTTCCGTCAGGAGCCCGCTGGTCAGTCCAACAATAAGAACAACCAGCGCAACTTCCACAGCCACAGCCATCACTCCGATGAATGTTCGCAAGGGACGGTGCAGCAGGTTGCGCGCGACCAATTCGCCCATCATGGTTTCGACGAATCCTTCACCGGTTTCTTTTCCTCGCCATCGTCATTCACCTCGACCAACTCGGCGCCCGCTGGTTGCTCCAGCTTAAAACGAGCTGCCGGAACTTCTTCATTCAAAGAAACCTTCTGAATGAGCAAATCGAGCCGGTAATCATCGTGCGGCCGTTCAATGCGAATGGCGCGAGGAAACGCGGCGACTGGACGAGGGGCAGCCGGTGCGCCATTTGCGGCGGCGTCTGCGGCGCCAGAGATCCCCGCTTCGAGCGGCTGCCAGTCAGAGACGTGCACATCAGACAGCAACACGCCTCTCGGCCCGAAATTCTGCAAGCGAGACACCTCGAGGTTCGCCCGGTCAAACCAGACCTTCCGCAAAATTTCGGTCTGGTACCCGCCGCGCAGAACGGTCAGTACGTAGTAACGCCCGATCTCATCATTAAACTCTTCGAATAAAACCGTTTCTTGCTTGCGAATCTCATTCCACAAAAGCGCATCCACCAGGTGTTGCGGTCGCAAATTCTCGATTGGTTTGTTGCTCGCTCGTTCGACCGCCACAGGACCGACCAGGAACTTGTTCTTGGAAGGAATCGAGACGTGAAACGTAGTTCCATCGCTGGCCATATCAAAGACGGTCGTGCCGATCACCGGAGCTTGTCCGATCATCCGAATTTTTCCCGGCCGCGCGGCCAATAGAAAAGCTTTCACTTCGTGATACTCGTCGATCACCCCGCTGTATTTCGAACCCGCCGTCGGTTTCAGCTGCACCGTCATGTTGACAGTCTTCACGTTCAGCGCAATGTGGTTGTATTTCTCGAGAAGTTCTTCTTTCGTGGCGTCCTGAGCCACCGGCCTTTGCGCCGTATCAACTTTAGTTTTGGTCTTGACTCCAGTGGTGGAACCACAGCTGCAGGAAATCACCGCCACTGTCGCCAATACCACGCATGTCAGCACACGCTGCATCAATCAGTTCCGTCCTTGCTAAATGAAACAAAGCAATCCGACAACCACTTGGATGCCCGTGAATGCATCGAAGTGGCGGCACTAGCTGCTTTAGTTAGGCCGTGCTATGTAGATATCGAAAGGCTGAACAGCGGGCCGCACACGACGAATAATTTCACTAGGCCAGAGCGTCTCACTCAGCAGCGTCACCCAGCCATCTTCCGGCTCACATATCGCGCAAAAAGTGTACCGCGAATAGGCCGCCTGGTAGGCATCCAAACCGCGCCCTGAAAGCTCGCCTTCCAGCGCCGTGTCTGCCTTCTCGGCGCCGTTGCCCGCACGAATCCCAAACGTCTCGCCCGCAAATCGCTCAAACAATTGACGCAGCAATTCCTGGCTCGGTTGCGGTAATACCACGCATCGCTCTGCTGCTTCGCGAATCGCCACACCACGCGACTTGCAAAATTCCCGTACCCGTTCTACATGACTGAAGAAATCCACAACGCAAGGCTCGCTCGCCACCATCGCAGGAAAAACGGCGGACCAAATCTGCGCGGCATCCTTGCCCTTCACTGGCTCGCGATTCTCGGTCTCCACCAGTTCCAAGCCTACGGCCTTCACGCCCGGTCCCAAATCCAACCCCTGCACGTCGAGCGAAAACGGAGGCAGTTTCAGCGCGCTGGCGTCGGGAGTCGTATTTCCGGTAGTGCTCACTCTTCGCTCTCCGTTTGTGGAAACTTCGCAATAAAGTCAGGCGCCTGCTTCCGCACATTCACCCAGTCAAAAAACGCGTCTGGCGTCTCCAGCCAAATCCGAAACCAGCTGGCGATCTCTTCCTTTTCGGCCCGTTTGTGCGCTTCCACCTTATGATTTCGCGCAATCATCTCGGCCCGGCGTTTTCCCAGCCGGGCGACATTTAGCACACGTTCGACCGCCGCGTGTTCACCCTGCGAGTTGAACTTTCGCATTAACTCATCCAGACGCATGATGCTTACCTCGGCGTCTTCCAGAGTCTTAAAATGAAGCAGATCCTCAAACTCTTCCTCGTATTGTTCTTCCGCTTCTTCCTGAAACTCCAGTGACACTTTGAGTCCGGCATTTTTCAAGACTTCGGCGATGTAGTCGGAACTCGTTTTCCCGCCTTCACCGTGCTCCGCCATCATTTTTCGGCGCAGCTGGTCGATCTCCGCCGGTGTCCAGTTCTGTACGTTAATTCCTCGCGCCGTTTGCAGGATCAGCGTTTTTTTTGTTTTTTGGTCTTCACTCATTTCGCGGCGCCTCGACGATGTTTCCCCTGCGCATCCTTCTTGCCGGTTTCAACCGGGGGCGGATCGGCGGGAAGCCCCGCCAGCAGCCGACGATACTTCACCACATTCTGATTGTGGGCTGCCAGGGTGGAGCTGAAAAAATGGCCGCCCTGGGTGTTGGCCACAAAGTACAGATACTCCGTCTGCGCCGGCCGTAGAGCCGCGCGCAGGGAAGCTTCGCCCGGATTTCCAATCGGTCCCGGTGGCAGTCCGCTATGCACGTACGTGTTATACGGCGAGTCGAAGCGCAGATCCTTGCCGCTCAAAGACCCGTTGTATCGCCCTAGTCGTTCGAGAGCATAAACCACCGTGGGATCACATTGCATCGGCATTCCTTTGCGCAATCTGTTCTCAAACACTCCAGCCACCAGGGGCCGTTCCTCGGGTTTTGGCGTTTCGCGCTCCACCAGTGATGCCAGCGTCACAATGGACGTTACGGCGTGCCCGTCGGTGGCCATGGCCTTGTCTGGTGCCTGGGAACCGGCGATCAAACTCCACTCATCCTTAAACTTCTTCACCATTCCCGCCGCCAGTTCCCTGGCCACGGGGTGCCTCGACAGCTGATAGGTGGCCGGGAACAGAAAGCCTTCCAGTGTTCGGGCTTGTGGTGCGATATCGTGAACCAGCTCTCCATTCGTCGCGGCCGCCAAAAATTCATCCGCCTTCACAAATTTTCCGGCTTCCAGCTCGCGCGCGATATCAAACATGGTCTCGCCTTCGCGCACCGTAAACGGTTGCTGATACACCTGCCCGTTTGCCAGTTTCCAGAAAACATCTTTGCCGGTCACGGCTTGATCAAAAAAATACTCCCCGGCCTGCAACGTGCGGCGTGGATGCCGCCGTGCGTAGACTTCAAACGCAATCGCGCTTTTCACCACGCCATTTCGTTCCAGCAAGCGGGACACTGCGCGTCGCGACGTCCCGTGCGGCACATTCACAAATACACCTTCGGAGGAAAAAGCCCGGTACGGTTGCGTAAATCCGTACCACCACCAAGCCGCCGCGCCCGCAGCAACCAGCACCACCAGCAGGAACAGTCTGAGCAGAAATTTCAATTTACTGCTGCTCCTCTGCGGCTTCCGCCCCTGGCGCGGTTTCGCGGTCTAGAAATTCCTTCAAAATCACGGCAGCCGCCACCGAGTCCACCGTCATGCTGCCCGACTCCGCCTTTATCTTGCGTCCCGTCACGGGAGAAGACTTGCGCAGCACTCTTCCGCCGATCTCTTCCATTAACCGTTCCGCTTCCCAGCTCGTCAATCGCTCGTCGACCATCGCGACCGGTACGCCCAGCTGTTTTCTCACCCGCTCCGCAAACCGCGCAGCCTCGTCCGCCATTTCACTCTGGGTCCCATCGAGCCGCAGCGGCAGACCTACTACAATCTGCTTTACTCCGTGGTCTCTCGCCGTTTCCCGCAGTCGCCGCATATCTTCGTTCCGATTCACGCGCTCGAGAGTACCTAGTGGCTGCGGCATCCTGGTCGCCAAATCCGCAATCGCCAGACCAATTCTCGCGCGACCGTAGTCAATCGCCAGAATCACGCCCGCGAGGGCCTTGCTGGTGGAATCTTTGGGATCTGCCACCTGTCCAGTATAGCGGCTGGCTCTGAACTAAGCACCGTCTGAAGCAGCGTTTCCGCCTGGAAACCAACTCCTGCCCGTCGAGGAGAACTCCGGCCCGTCCACTAAGGCTGGCGTCCCCGGGTGCCGTTCATCCACCCAGGCCAGTAGCCCATTTCCTCCATCTCACGCCCCAACCCGCTTTCCTTCATCAGTACGTCCAGCTCCGCGCGGGACAAGCGCCGTCCGATCGGCTCACGACGATCCGCGATTCCCCAAACCGTCAAGGCGGCCAACGACGTCTGCAATTTCAATTCGCGGATATCCACTTTGTCGAAAGTGTCCGAAGCTGCATGATAATTCTGCAAATAGTTTGCTACCTCGTTGTTGGCCACCAGGGTCGGCACGCCTTCGAGGAGGAAATCAAAATTATCGGTTCCGATCGAAGCGTCGTACGTGTGCTGATTCACTCCCCAGGAGTCCAGCGGCTGTAGTACTTCCCGTACGCCCGCCTCGGTGTCGTGTCGCCCGCCCAGCGAATAACCTGCGACGCGTCCAATTCCTGAATCAAAAATTACCACTCCGCGGATCTTGTCCATCTCCTCGCGATGCGCTTTAACATACGCCCAGGAACCCAGCATGCCCTGCTCTTCGCCGGTAAACAGAATGAAGCGAATCGTGCGCTTGGGCACCAGGCCCAAATTCTTGATGGCCCGTGCCGCTTCAATCACCAGCGCCGCATTGCAGCCATTATCGAGTGCCCCGGTTCCCAGATCCCATGAATCCAAATGCGCTCCCAAAATTACCGCTTCATCCGGTTTTTCATAGCCGCGAATTTCGGCGACTATATTTTCCTGTTCAATGGGTCCGCCAATTTTATTCGGCATCGAAAAACGCGCGCGTACTTTGCCCGGATTTGCCGCCACAGTTCGCGCCAACCGCAAGGCATCTTCACGGGCCACGACCGCCTGGGGCAGGACTTCGAGTTTCCCGTCGCCCGTATTGGTGTGCCGGTACAGCAGCAATCGTTCCCTCTCGCCCGTCCACAGGATGGCAGCAGCGCCGCCCTTCACGGCCCATTCCAGGATTTCTCCCGGTTTCAAATATTCATTAAACAGATCCGTCCACGTAACGCTGACATCCGTGTGGACCAAAAGAATCGCGCCTTTTGCCGCGCCGCCCACCCGCGCGAAATCACCCGCCGTGCCAAATCCCACATCCACCAGCCTGGCTTCAATTCCGCCGTCCGGGGTTGCCGGCGACCAGCCTAGCGAGGCTAGCCGCACTGGAAAATTCGCCGCGCCCAGCAATTCCAGCTTCGTTTCGCCCTCACTCCAAGTCAGTGGCAGCATGTACTTTTCCGTGTGGACGGCCACCCCTTCGGCCCGGAACGCCGCCACTCCCCACGCTACGGCCTTCGCCAGGGCAGGCGATCCGCTCACGCGCCCGCCAATTTCATCGGTCAACCGACGTAAATTCTCTTCCATTGGCGAGGGCCCCAGCACCTGCGGGACAATCTTGGTTGCCGCCGCTGCGCACGACGACGCTTCTGTCGCCGAGCACGCGGGGCTCCCCTGAATCACCTGCACCGGCTTCAGCGGATCCTTTTTCTCCGGTGGTATCTGCGCGAAGGCTGAAACCGTCGAACCTAGCAGGCAAAACGGCAAAAAGACTGCAGGCCAGCATGTACTCGGCATCTGTAGACTCTCTTTCCAGAACAAAGCTGATAACGGGCAGTGCTCTATTTTCGCAGCGGATTATAGCGGACAACAGTTCTGCCGGCCTTCTTTTGAAGATTCAACAAGTTCACTTTTTGCCTTGCGCGCGGCGCGCGTGAGCCAGACAGCAATCGGCGACCCGGGCCACCTGGACCATCTCCAGCGCATCATGCACGCGCACTATATGGGCGCCATGCAAGATGCTCGCGGTAACGGTCGCCGCAGTGGCCCAAATTCGCTCTTCCGGCGGCAGGGGCTTTCCGTTTCTCGCCAGAGTGGCGCCGAGAAACGCTTTGCGCGAGGTTCCCACCAGAAGCGGGAATCCCATTTTGCCGAACTGAGCTAGTTTTTGCAGCAGTTCATAGTTTTGCTGGTAATTTTTGCCGAATCCGATCCCCGGATCCAAAATAATCTGTGCTTTGCGAACTCCGGCCTTCACCGCCAACGCCACGGACCTCTGCAAACCAGCCGTCACGTCCTTCATCACGTCCCGCGCAAACGGCCCCTTCTGCATGGTCCGCGGCTCGCCGCGCCTATGCATCAGGATCAAAGGCACTCCATGGCGCGCAGCAACTGCAGCGATCCTCGTGTCGCCGCGCAATCCAGAAACATCATTTATGATCTGCGCTCCGGCCTTGATCGCCGCTTCAGCCACTTCCGCCTTTTGCGTATCAATTGAAATTGGAATCTTTAGCAACCGTCGTACGCTGCCAAGTACCGGAAGCAGCCGCCGCAACTCCTCTTCGATCGTCACGCCTGCTGACCCCGGCCTTGTTGATTCCGCCCCAATATCAAGGAGGTCCGCCCCTTCGCGTTCGATCCGCAACGCCTGGGCAATCGCGTGTTCATTGGTATAAAACTTCCCGCCATCGGAAAAGCTATCCGGCGTCACATTCAACACACCCATAACCAGCGTGCGCACTCCCAGCGTGAGAGTTCCTGAAGGCAAGGCGAGCTTAAATTTGCGGCGTACCGTCATTCGATTCAGAGGGTCAGAAATCTCGGCAGGGACCGCTTCGCCGGTCGGGAGCTTGTCAATCCAGATCAAAATCCCGAATCGGTTTTCCCGCGGGCGCATCCTTGGCCTTTTTCATCGCTTCTTCAAATTTCTTGGCAAGGATGTCTTCTTTGTTGTGTTCGAGATTCCATGAATCGCGGAACTTGTCTTCGCGGTTTTTCTGCTGATCATTCAAAATTTTATTGGCATCCGTCAAGTCCAGCTGGGGACCACCCTTTACCGGCGCTTCATGCGAAAGCACGGCACCAAACATCGGATCGACCGTCAGTTTCGCCTGGCAGCAAGGGCAAACAACATGCAAATTTTCGCCGTCCTTCAGTCCCATAGCCGTATTCTACGCCCAACCGCGACAGCCAACACAAGGGCTCCACAAAAAACAGGGGCGCATACGCTGCGCCCCTGTTTGGCATGCCGAAAAGCTGGCTGAATCTACGCCTTAGCCGGATTTTCCCCTCGCGTAAATCCCGGCGCCGGCCGCAACTCCGGCCGCACCACCTTGGGATCGACAGTTGGCGAACCCTGGAATGGCGGCGGGGGCGGAATCCGTATCTTCTCCGGAAGCGGTTTGCCTTCCATGAGCATTTTCACTTCGTTGGCATCAATGATTTCGCGTTCCAGAAGAGCCTGTGCGATGCGCTCCAGGGTTTCGCGATTGTTGCTCAGAATCTGCTTGGCGCTGTCATACCCACCACTCACAAGGCGTTTCACTTCCTTGTCAATCTGAATCGCCGTGTCTTCCGAGTAGTCGCGGTGCTGGTTGATTTCGCGGCCGAGGAAAATGGCTTCGTCCTTTTTTCCAAATGCCAGCGGTCCGAGTTCGCTCATGCCCCACTCGCACACCATGTTGCGCGCAATTTCTGTAGCGCGCTCGATGTCATTGCCGGCTCCCGTGGTGATGTGTCCGAGGAAAATCTCTTCCGCCGAACGCCCGCCCATCAAAACCGCCAGCATCGCTTCCAGATACTCCCGCGTATAGGAATGCTTGTCGTCGGTTGGCAGCTGCATGGTAAGTCCAAGTGCCATGCCGCGCGGAATAATGGTCACTTTGTGGACCGGATCGGCTCCCGGAGTCATGGCCGCCACCAAGGCGTGCCCGGCTTCGTGATACGCCGTATTCTTTTTCTCTTCGTCGGACAAGATCATCGACTTGCGCTCGACGCCCATCAGGACTTTGTCCTTGGACATTTCAAAGTCGGTCATCATCACCATCTTGCGGTTGTTACGTGCGGCCCACAGGGCCGCTTCGTTGACGAGGTTGGCCAGGTCCGCACCGGAGAGTCCCGGGGTTCCGCGCGCAATGATCGAGAGATCGACGTCGTCGCCTACGGGAACTTTGCGCGTGTGCACCCGCAAAATTTCCTCGCGGCCTTTCACATCAGGACGCGCCACAACCACGCGCCGATCAAAGCGTCCAGGGCGGAGAAGCGCCGGATCGAGCACGTCGGGGCGGTTCGTCGCTGCAATCAAGATCACCCCTTCGTTGGACTCAAATCCATCCATTTCGACCAGCAGCGCGTTAAGCGTCTGCTCACGTTCATCGTGACCGCCGCCAAGTCCAGCGCCGCGATGACGTCCTACTGCGTCGATTTCATCGATGAAAATAATGCAAGGCGCGTTCTTTTTGCCCTGCTCAAACAAATCGCGCACGCGGCTCGCGCCCACGCCCACGAACATTTCCACGAAGTCGGAACCCGAAATCGAGAAAAACGGCACATTCGCTTCGCCGGCAATCGCCCGCGCCAGCAAAGTCTTGCCGGTTCCCGGAGGCCCGACGAGCAACACGCCTTTCGGAATGCGTCCGCCCAATTTCTGAAACTTCTGCGGATCTTTCAAGAACTCAATGATTTCCTGCAGCTCTTCTTTCGCTTCATCCGTTCCCGCGACATCCTTGAAGGTAACTTTCTTCTGCTGCGCTGAAAGCAGCCGCGCGCGCGACTTGCCGAAACTCAGCGCCTTGTTGCCGCCCGCCTGCATCTGGCGCATCAGGAACAAGCAAAACGCTACCAGCAAAATCAAGGGAGCGGCGTTCAGCAGGATCAAAACCCAATCGCCGCTGTGAACTTCCTTCACCTTGATCATCACGCTCTTGTCGCGCAATTGCTTTACCAGATCCGGGGAAGACTCCTTGAACACCGTCACGTGAAATTTTTGGTTGGCCGGAGTGGTGTACTCGCCCTGCAAGTCATAGCTGTTGGGTGAAAGATATAGCGTTACTTCCTTCACCTCGCCGCGGTCCACCTTGCCCATGAACTCGCTGTAACTCGGCTCCTGCTCGCGGGCTTGTGCGCCGTTTCGCGACACCAGCTGCCAGAGCATCACGCCGAGAAATACGATTGAAATCCAAAATACAATGGTCTTTGCCGTGGAACTGGAATTCACGTTGTCCTCACCAATGCCGTCTTTGTGCTTGCAAAGACTCGCCGTCGGAAGCTCTTGCTAATTACTTCTTCCGGCGCTTACTACTTTTCTTAGACGCCTTTTTCTCCCCAGAAGATAACTCGCGGAGATTGCGTCCCGTTCCATTGGCTGCGGCGAGGCCGTAGCCAACCCACACTTGTTTAGATGCGGTCCGGAAGCCGAAGTAATCGGGCTCCAGCGCCACTCGCCGCTTCTCTGGCTTGTCCAGCAATACCGCCAGCCGAATCGACCGCGGCCTGCTTTCGCCCAGGCGCCGCAGCAAAAAGTCCTGCGTAACGCCGCTTTCGAGCACCGCATCCACCAGCAACACGTCCCGGCCTTTCAGGTCCGGCCGTGTGCCGAAAAATACTTCGCGTCTGGCGTGTCCACCGTCTTCGACGTCTTTCACGTCTTCCCGCACAAAGTGACAGACGACCGGCGCCTGGATCTGTCTCAGCAGATCGGCTCCAAATACAAACCCGCGGTCCAGCGTGACTACCGCGTCCAAACGGCGGCCTTCCTGCGCTCGTGAAATCTCTTTGCCTAGTGCCACTACCCGGGCTGCAATGCGCGTCGCGGAGAAAGCCACGCTTTTGTCGGCACTCACGAATGTTTGTCCTCGGTGATTACAATTCCAATCCGGGTTGCGTCACTTGCCGCAAATGCCGTCGCTACCGGAAAGCCGCGGGCCCACACGAGAATCCCGCCGCTCGTGATGACCGGCCAACCGTCGCGCTCCCACCGGCTAACCCGCTTCTCATTCAACAAACGTTTCATCTTATGTGCATTACGATGTCCTGCAGGCCAGAATCGGTCTCCGGGACGCCAGTTCCGCAGCACGAGAGGAAACTCCAAGCGGCGACGATCGAGCACCGCTCCTACGTAACTAGTTTCTCCCCTCTTTGCTGTCCAGTCAATCTCCCTGAGGCTGAAAGCGCAACCTAGTTCCGGTACCTGAACTGCCGCCGAGCCCTGTAGCATATCGATGTTGTACTGGTAGGCGCGTGGCGCGGAAGTTTTGCCTGGCGTCTCCTGCCGTACGCGCGAGCTGTCCCGCTTGGCGGAGCGCACCGAACTTGGCGCGGCACTGGTGCTGCTGCGCAAAGACCCAAGAAACACCAGGCTTTCCCGCTCGCGGCGAACTTCCACCCCGCCCGGCAGCAGGAGCAGTTTCCCATTTTTTCCTTCCTGCGCCAGTTTCAGGATCGCCTCCACGTGATGCGCGGAAATTTGCCCTTCGCCCGTTTTCACATCCTCCACGATGCGCCGCACCAGTCGCGAAGTCAGCGCCACAGAGTTTGAAACAAGATTGTCTGCGCCCGGCTGCAGCAAATCGCCAATGGCGATTCTTTTCCGGTCGCTGTCGGCGCTGACCGTAGCCTGCATGCGTTGGCCTGCCAGCTGATCGAGCAGCGCTTCATCGTCGCGAGCGAACTCGGCCAGCTGCGCCAGATGCGCCACAATTTCGCTCTGGAACTGTTTTTCCAGAAAGGGAATCAGCTTTTTGCGGATCCTGGCCCGGGTCTTCGTCAAATCGCGATTGCTGGCGTCTTCGCGCCAGGTTTGTTTTCGCGCGCGCAGGAACTCGCGCAACTCTGTTCGGCGCAGGCCCAGTAAAGGACGCACGATGTGTTCCGCCTGCCGGTGAACTCCTGCAAGTCCGGCTAGTCCTGTCCCGCGCAAGATATGCGCTAGCACGGTCTCGGCTTGATCATCCGCGGTGTGCGCGGTCGCGATGAGTGTCAACTGCTCCTGGCGCACCAGTCCGGAAAAAAAATCGTAACGGCCGCGCCGCGCGGCATCCTCTAAATTCGCGCGCTCCCGCTTGGCCTGTGCTTGAATATCGGCGCGCCCGCTCAGGAAGGGAATTGCCAATCGCTTGGCCAGGTTGGCCACAAATTTTTCGTCCGCGTCGGAAGCCCTCCCGCGCAGCGTGTGGTTGAAATGCACTACACGCAATACAATTCCGAGCCGCTCGCGCAGCTCCCACAGCAGCAAAAGCAGCGCTACGGAGTCCGCTCCGCCGGATACCGCCACTCCCACGCGATCTCCCGCACGCAACAGTGCGTGCTGCTGAAGAGAACGGACGAGTCCTTCAAGCAAGGACTCCCTATTTCGTTTTTTTTGTTTTCCGCGCATTCATCCGTATCGCCGTCCCCTAAATATTTTTACGAGCCGTTCCAAAATATGGCTCGTATCCTACCACCTGGAAAGGGGTTACCGCGCCGCTGTGAAATCCTGTGGAAAAGCAAAAATAGTGTGTTGACTTTTTGTGGTTCGGCTGAGATACTCACTGGGTTGTTCACACCTTTCTGCTGGACAGGGAGGATTGCTCTTTGACAATCGATACGATGTGCCAGAATCTGTTCGAAACTATTGGAGCCTTTCGAGCGCCAATAGTCTGAGTTTAATCGAGCGACAACAATTCGCCTGACAGGCTGCCTGGGATGCAAATCCCGGGATTTTTTTTCGTCAGGCAACCAGTTTCAAACGAGAGTTTGATCCTGGCTCAGAGCGAACGCTGGCGGCGTGCTTAACACATGCAAGTCGAGTGCGCGTCTGTAGCAATACAGATGGCGCACGGCGCACGGGTGCGTAACACGTGGGTAATCTGCCCTTCGATGGGGAATAACTTCGGGAAACCGAAGCTAATTCCGCATAAAATTCCGAAGATTTCGATTTTTGGATTCAAAGCCGTAAGGCGTCGATGGAGGAGCCCGCGCACGATTAGCTAGTTGGTGAGGTAATGGCTCACCAAGGCTATGATCGTTAGCTGGTCTGAGAGGATGGCCAGCCACACTGGAACTGAGACACGGTCCAGACTCCTACGGGAGGCAGCAGTGGGGAATCTTGCACAATGGGCGAAAGCCTGATGCAGCGACGCCGCGTGGGGGATGAAGCTTTTCGGAGTGTAAACCCCTTTCGACCCGGACGAATGCCCCGCAAGGGGACTGACGGTACGGGTATAAGAAGCCCCGGCTAACTACGTGCCAGCAGCCGCGGTAATACGTAGGGGGCCAGCGTTGCTCGGAATTACTGGGTGTAAAGGGTTCGTAGGCGGTGCGGCAAGTTGGGAGTGAAATCTCTGGGCTCAACCCAGAGGCTGCTTTCAAAACTGCTGTGCTTGAGTGTGGGAGAGGCGCGTGGAATTGCAGGTGTAGCGGTGAAATGCGTAGATATCTGCAGGAACACCCGTGGCGAAAGCGGCGCGCTGGACCACAACTGACGCTGAGGAACGAAAGCTAGGGGAGCAAACAGGATTAGATACCCTGGTAGTCCTAGCCCTAAACGATCAGGACTTGGGGTGGCTCACGTTCGTGAGTCGTCCCGGAGCTAACGCGTTAAGTCCTGCACCTGGGGAGTACGGTCGCAAGACTGAAACTCAAAGGAATTGACGGGGGCCCGCACAAGCGGTGGAACATGTGGTTCAATTCGACGCTACGCGAGGAACCTTACCTGGGCTCGAAGCGCACTTGATCAGCTGTAGAAATACGGCCTTCCCGCAAGGGACAAGTGTGGAGGCGCTGCATGGCTGTCGTCAGCTCGTGCCGTGAGGTGTTGGGTTAAGTCCCGCAACGAGCGCAACCCCTGCACGTAGTTGCCACTCCGCAAGGAGGGAACTCTACGTGGACTGCTCCGGATAACGGAGAGGAAGGTGGGGATGACGTCAAGTCCGCATGGCCTTTATGTCCAGGGCTACACACGTGTTACAATGCAGGGCACAAACCGTTGCCAACCCGTGAGGGGGAGCTAATCGGAAAAAACTCTGCTCAGTTCGGATTGCAGTCTGCAACTCGACTGCATGAAGCCGGAATCGCTAGTAATGGCGTATCAGATCGACGCCGTGAATACGTTCCCGGGCCTTGTACACACCGCCCGTCACATCACGAAAGTGGGTTGTACTAGAAGTCGCTGCGCTAACCGCAAGGAGGCAAGCGCCCAAGGTATGACTCATGATTGGGGTGAAGTCGTAACAAGGTAGCCGTAGGAGAACCTGCGGCTGGATCACCTCCTTTCTAAAGTAGTCGTGGCTCAATCCGCTATGGTGTGCGGACTATGCCACGCAATCGTAACTCTGCACTCCTCACGGAGTCGCGGGGTTACACGCTTCGATTTCTCAGTGCCGGTTTACCGGTATCTCGGGCAGATTCTGTCAGATCGTATCGATGTCAAACACGAGCCTTGTCCACAGGCGACCTGTCGAAGGTCGCCTTTTTTATTTCTGACCAAATCTTGCGGGATTCGGGGCGCTGCGGCGCTGTCCCTGTTGCAGGAAACCGGCCGCCGCAGGCCACGCATTTCATCCTGGTCGGTTGGGGGCCCGCGGGAACCAGCCGACGGAGAAATTAGTATCTGAGTCTTTACGTAGTGTATAAGGGAATACAAAATGAGTAAAAAATGAAACCGACGCGAAGCCTTCCAGCGGAGACTTCCAAGAAGCTCATGCTGTGCCCGCAGTTTTGATTGAGGACCCATGACCCAGCCCAGGGGAATGCCGTCGTTGTGTACTCCACGCCCGTCATCGCGAGCCGCAGTCCGCCCGCCGCGCATCCGCAGGTTTCCCTTCGCCCTTATCCTGCTGTTGCTGACCCTGGTACCCGCCGCGAGTTTGCGTGCGGACACCATTTCCGGTACGGTCCGGGACCCTTCGGGCGCCGTCGTGGCCGGTGCACACATTGAAATTATTGGCGACAACCGAAGCGCGCCCCTGGTTCTCACGTCGGATGAAGCCGGCAGGTTTACCGCTCCCGACCTCGGCCCTGGAAACTATTCTGTGCGCGTGTACAAGGAAGGTTTCGAGCCGCTGGCCTCCGCCGTTGAGCTACACGGAACCTCCGATCTTCAACTGACACTCAAAATTGCCGAACAGCAAACCAGCGTCAACGTCACAGCTAAGAGTGCCGCGTTTGCGAATTCCGACGGCGCCTATCGTCAACTGCGCACGGAAGCCCTCGGCGACAGCTACCCCTGCGAGAATTTCAAATTCAACATGGATGTCGGCAGCTTCGAGCTGAAAACCGGGACCATCACTTTCCTGGCACCTGTCAGCGGCGCAGTTACCGGAGCTGTCTTTGTCGGTCAGGGCCACTTTACGTTGAAACCCATTGTGGCTTCCGACATTCGCGAGATGCAGCGCCGCAGCGGCAGCGAAGTTGCCGAAGAGGATTTCAGCGAAGCCGTCTTTCGTTTCAGCGGTCGCGTCTATGAAAATCTGAAAACCAGTTTCACGAGGAAAGTAGACAGTTCCGGGCAAGCGCTCTCGGCTTTCCAGCATTGGAAAAATAGAGTCCGCCATCGCAACGAGGTGCCACAGGGATTCACGGACTCCCTGCTGGACGACGAAACCATGGACAACGTCGATGCCGATGTCCTCGCCACTATCTACAATCCGAAACATCCCGCGTTCTTCAACGTCTACATGGTCGGCAATCCGCACAAAGACCTTCGGTACTTCATGCGTCTGCGCGTGGGCGCCCTTCCGCAACTGCAATCACCGGAAGAGGTCGCGCTTATAAATCGAAATGGCGGGGGTATGGACGACGGCATCTGGTATTCCGAGCACACCATCGCCGAGCTCAAAGCCAACTCCGCAAATTCCTCGGAAGACCGCCGCCTGTTTGCCACCCATAAGTACAAAATAGAAACGGTCATCGGGAAAAACAATCATTTCTTCAGCAGCGCCGCCATCACCTTCGCGCCGCTCGTCGAAGGCGAGCGCGTCCTTAAATTCGGACTCCTTCCCACTTTGCGGGTGACCCGGGTCGCCGACGAAAACGGCAAGGATCTCCATTTTATTCAGGAAAATAGAAAAGAAGATGGCACGTTCTACGCCATTCTGGATGAAGCAGTTCCTGTCGGCAAAGAGCACACCATCTCTGTTGAATATGCCGGTGACAAGGTGCTGTATAACGCCGGCGGCGGAAGCTACTACGTGGAGTCGCGAACCTCCTGGTATCCCAATCTGAACGGTTTCGGCGAAAAATCTCTTTACGACCTGACATTCAAGGTTCCTAAATCCAACGTCGTCATCAGCGTCGGCAAGCTGCAAGGTGAAACGACCGAAGAGGGATTCCAGGTCTCGCACTGGGTCACTCCTGTTCCTGTCGCGGTCGCCGGATTCAACTATGGGCGCTACATCAAAATGGCAATGCCCGACGCCATCACCCACTACGACATCACCGGCTATTACCTGGCCGAGCTGCCCGACGTCCTAGCCCCATACAGAGATGGCGCGTTGAGCGGCATGGCTCCCGGCTCCATGACCAAGTACGCTCTCGACCAGGCCCGGGCGCAAATGCAGGTGTGCACCCTTTTCTACGGCAGAGCGCCTTATGAAAATGTAGCTATCACGGAGCAACCGAATTTTAATTTTGGTCAGTCCTGGCCCAGTCTGGTGTATTTGCCGGTGTCCGCCTACATCGATTCCACGCAACGATGGCTGCTTTTTGGCCGCATCAGCTCGAGCTTCAACGGTTTTGTCCAGGAAGTAACCCCGCACGAAGTCGCCCACCAATGGTTCGGCCATAGCGTCACCTGGGCTTCCTATCATGACTTGTGGCTCTCGGAAGGCTTCGCGGATTTTTCAGCCGGACTCTTTCTCCAACAGGCCATGGGCCCCAAATGGCAAAAGGACTATCTCGAATACTGGGAGCGCCAGCGCACGCGTATCCTCGACAAAAATAATTTCGGGATTTCTCCCAATGATGCCGGCCCGCTTTGGCTGGGCTTGCGGCTCATCTCTCCGCGTTCCGAGCAAGGCTATCAGGGGCTCACCTATTCCAAGGGAGCCTACGTGCTGAACATGTTGCGCTCCGTGATGTACGACGATCATGCAACCAGTGGCAGCAAGGATCACGTCTTCATCGACATGATGCATGACTTCATCGACAGCCACCAGAAATCGCCGGCATCCACGGAATCCTTCAAAGCCATTGTTGAAAAGCACATGCCCAAGGACCTGGACCTCCAGCACAATGGCCATCTCGACTGGTTTTTCCAGGAATGGGTCTACGGCACACAAGTGCCCCGGTACCACTTCACATACGACGTGGAAGCAGCTGGCGGCGGCGCCAAAATCAAAATGGAAATTACCCAAAGTGACGTGGACCAGAATTTCGCCATGCCGGTTCCCGTTTTTGCTGACTTTGGAAATGGCCTGATGCGCATGGGGCAGGTCACCATGATTGGCAACAGCAAAAGGGAAATCATTTTCAATGTTGATCGCCAACCCAAAAAGGTCGTCTTGAACGCTTACAAGGACATTCTCGAACGCAAGTAACGCGTCAGCGAAGACGTTGCGAGCTATTGCCCCAGGACTCGATCGGGCACGAGGTAGTTCCCGACATAGTCCTTTACCGCCTGCGCGAGCGGGGTAATCAATTTGCCATATCCCCGTTCTCGCAGTTTCCCGATATCGGCTTTCGTAAAGTATTGATAACGCTCGCGGATCGCTTCCGGCATATCTACATATTCGATCCGCGCCTCGCGCCCCAGCGTTGCGAAAATCGCCGCCGCCAATTCATTCCATGAATGCGCCTGGCCCGACCCGATATTAAAAATCCCGTTCGCCGCCGGATTCTCCGCCAGAAACAGAGTCATCTCCACGGCATCCTTCACATACAGAAAATCCCGCATCTGTTCGCCATCGGCGTATTGCGGCAGGTAGCTTTTGAACAATCGAATTGCGCCCGTATCGAGGATCTGCCGAAAACTTTTCAACACCACGCTCCGCATATCGCCTTTGTGATACTCATTGGGTCCAAACACATTGAAATATTTCAGCCCTACGATGCGATCGAGCCAGCCACTCTCAAGCGCACACAAATCGAACATCTGTTTCGAATTTCCGTAAGGATTGAGCGGCCGCAGGAGTTTCATCCGCTGCAAATCGCGGTCATCCATTCCCAAACTGCCGTCTCCGTAGGTCGCTGCCGACGAGGCATAAACAAATCTCACCTTGCGGGCCATCGCCCAGCGCGCCAGATCCCGCGTGTATTCAAAATTATTCTTCCGCAAATACTCCTCGTCCATTTCCGTCGTCGACGAGCAGGCCCCCAAATGAAACACGCAATCAAACGTACCCAGCGAACCCGCTTCGAGCCTCCCCGGCAAGCTCCCGGCATCAACAAATTCCGTAAACTGCAGCGGCCCTAAATTCCGCTTCTTTTCCGCGCTGCCCACAAAATCCACCACCACCACGCTTGCGCATCCGCGTCCATTCAATCCCCACACCAGCGCGCTGCCGATAAATCCCGCCGCACCCGTTACCAAAACCCGTTGCCCCTTCCAGTCAAATCTCAATGGTCAGTCGTCCTCATCGCGTAAAGTTAGAACCCGAAATGCACCGGGCCGGAATTTTCGACTTCACAATTGTAGGTCTTTTCAGAATTTTCAATTCAGAAAAAGAAAAAAGGGCGGCTGGCCACGGCCAGCCGCCCGCTTCCGGCTTGCTTCTAGTCAGACCAAGCCAGATACCCCGGTACAATAATCCCGACAAGCGGCACAATCATCAAAATCCCCCACCAATTTGGCTTGTTTCTGGCTTCGGCGATCCCCATCCAAACGATGATGATGACGACGATATTTACGAGCGGAATCAACATTAAGATGAACCACCAAATCGGTTTCTTCGCGATATTCAGCATCAAGATGAGATTTACGATCGGAATCCAGGCCAGCCACGCATTCTCGGTATTGGTTTTGGTCGCGATCGTCTGCAACGACAGCGCCATGTAGATGTAGCCAAGCGCGGCGAAAATGAGCGCCACCACCAGGAATCCCCCGAGGAACGCCGCCGGCACCTTGCTTTCTTCATACTGTGCAAACGCCGTACCCGTGCCGGCCAGAACTGCCCCTGCGGTTAGCAACCAACCGAATCGCGAAATGAATGTTGCTTGTTTTTTCATTCAGATCTCCTCTTCGGGAATGTGCAACTCTGGCGGGCAATGTAGTCAAATTGCACGGCCCTGTCAAAGCACTTTTGCGGTCCACGCCCAGCCGAGTTTGAACGAGCAATCCGGATAGAACGAAACTGCGAACTGCGGCATGCTTGCCCCGCTGCGACACACCGCTGTTTCGAGTTTTGCGCAAATTGCGAGGCACAAACACATGACTCCGTTTCGTATTGAAGCCATCCCCACCGAAATTGCCCAAAAAGTTCGACAAACTCTGCGCGCGCCGTTCCACGGCTTTCCCGCCTACTCTGAGCTGGCCGCCGATGACGCCCCGTGCCGCCATTGCCTCAGAACGTTCCAGCCCGCCGTGGACCGCAGGATTCTGTTCACCCATGATCGATTCGCCGGCATTGAATCGTTCCCGCAGCCCGGCCCCGTTTACATTCACGAATACCATTGCCCGCGCTACGCCCCGGAGGCCGGCTTTCCAGAGCAGCTCCGCAGCAGCCCCCGAACGCTTGAAGCTTACGCGTATGGCCGCCACCTCGTAGCGCTCGACCGGGTGGGCGACCAGGACTACGAAACCGCCATCGACCGCCTTTTGGCCCGAAAAGAGGTCGGCTATATCTTGGTCAACAGCACGACCGCAGGTTGCTACACCTTTCGCATCGAACGCTCCTAGACATTGGACCCGGCCGGCGCCCGGCAATGACCCCTACCGCGGCCTCCCCCGGTGCTTTCAGGGATTCACAGTATAGCTCGCACGGCAACCGAGTTGCATCATGGTCGGCAGCAGGGCAGTACCAGGTCTTCGCTCCTGCCAACAGAAGGAGAGACAATATGAAATTCAAACTGACCTTTGGTTTGCTGGCGCTGTCCAGCTTGGCCATTGCCCCGATATACAGCTACTCGCAGGACACCGCCGCCTCGTCGCAAGACAAAAGCGCTGACGTCCGCACCATTACGGGCTGCCTGTCGGCTGGTGAAAAAGCCGGCGAATACAACTTGGTCGCCAATGACGGCAGCACCTGGGAGGTTCGCAGCAAGACCGTGAAGCTTGCTGGCCACGTCGGTCACACCGTTACCGTCACCGGCAAGGTCTGGCACCCTGACATGCACGGCGCAAAGGAAAAGACCAAAGACGCCGTCGATCCCAATGCTAAAGAGCACGGTCATTTGGGTGCAACCGATGTAAGCATGGTCAGCGACAGCTGTAAGAAGTAACCATTTCATCCCAACATAAAAAAGGGGGAGGCGCGTCGCGCTTCCCCTTTTTTAGTTTGCCGATCTTAAAACTTCTATCGAATGCCGTACAAGCTGACTTTCGGGCTCGAGTGCATCCGTTCCTTCGCGTACCAAATTTCCACGCTCTCGATCACTCGCCGCTCTCCCGGCAAATCGATTGCCCGCGTCTTGCCTCCAGAAGGAATGCTCTCGCGAACCGCGACTTCTTCCTGGCTGCCATTCCCGTAGTGCACTACGACGCGCTGAAATTCAATGGGCCCACCACTGACACGCAACTGAATCGCGCGAAACCGTCCATCTGATTTCCCCACCTGGATGTTGTCATGGTCCACTCGTCCATTCACATGGGAGCTTCCCAGATACTTCCATTCATCCGCATGAACGGCAACAGACACGCTCAACCCCAGCACAAATAGCGCACTGCAAATCAAGACTACATGCTTTCTCAACATATCTTTCCTCCAATTAGTGGTGATTTTTTTCACTTGCCTGTGAGCCATTGAACCAGATGGGAAGGCACGAATCCCAGCTACGCTTACCCGCTGAGCTCGCCTTGGCCCGCCCACTGTATACGCGATCTTCATGCGCCACAATCTCGCCTATACCTGATACGCGCGGCATTTTTCCTGTAGAGGATGGCCCCAGCTGCCGACCGGATCGACCCGGGGGCACTTGCCAGCGGGCGCGATTCGACAAGGTGCAGGTACTAGCCTGTCGGCAACCATTCTGCGTCTCCGGCGTCCCGGACCGCGCTCGCTCCCGATCGAAAACGTTCTATCGTTTCACCCGGTCCACGAATCCAAAGTTCCCGAGGCCCGCCAGAAACCCAAGGGCACTGGATATTCCCCTGATCCCCCGTGGAGGCCAGCCATGCGATACGATTTCCTTACCGAAACCTACGAAACAGAACGTCTGAAAGTTGCAAGCGTTTGGAGCGAGTTCCATGACAGCGACCTTCCTGTTCGTCCGCGTCATGAAGATCCCCGGGGACGCAGCATTCTCGAACAGATGGTCCACCAATGCGTTAGTGAAGACCTTTGGTTTCGAACCATGCTCGGCATCGATGTGAATGCTCCGCCTTTGCCAGTCAAGGAAACGCGGCTGGAATTTATCAATCGCTACGCCGAAGACAGCGGCAAGCGCGCCTTGGCGCTGCGCGCAAAAGACGAAAGCTGGTGGGAATCCGAGACCACCTTTTTCGATGTGAAAAAATCACGCGCCTGGGTACTCACCCGCCGCATAGCGCACACCGCCCATCACCGAGGCCAGCAAATGGCTATGCTGCGCATGCTGGGACATTCCACCCATAGCAATTACGGCCCTACGGCCGACACCGGTGGCTTGATGCAAAATCACGCGCCTACCATTTACGCGTACCAAAACCTCGAAGCGCTTCTGGCAGGGGAGCAGGCCGGTGGCGCAAAATCGCTGTTGCCTGGCCCCGGCGGCAAATCCGCCACCGAACGTCCGGACCCTGCCGGGGAATAAATTTCCCCTGGGATTTTATTCCGGTTTGGCAATTACGCCACAAGCAATTCGCGCCGGCGTGCTGCTGGACGCCGCCGTTGCTGCGTGAATCACGATGGACGTTCCGCCATTGCTGAAAACCGAATGATTGTCGCTGCCCAGCGTTACATTCGGAGCAATCACCGATGTGTGCGCGGTTCCGTCCGCTGCCACGATCAAGGAAAAGTTTGGAATGTCTCCGGCGGGACTGCCGGCGTGCATGGTGTGGTCGCTGTGATCCATCCCGGCCGCCTCGAAATGGGGCCCTGCTGATTTGAAATCCGGCCCTTCGCATTTAGCCACTTGATGAATATGAATTGAGTGCTCGCCCGGCGGAAAATTCTTGATATCCAATACGATTTTTACGCCTTTCGGCACGCTCGACAGTTGCGCCGTTCCGACAGACTGCCCTTGTGCGTTCTTGATATCCACGTTCACCGGTTTGCCAGCCGCCCGCCCATTGTTGTCCTGCGCCAGCGCGGCATGGCCCGATGCCAAAAACAAAAAAACAGCACACACCAATGCTTTCATCGCGATTCTCCTCATGTTTGCTAGCAGTAGCGGTAACAGCGGGTCTCAAGACCCCCGGGTTCCAAGTCGTCCGGCGAATGACGAATTTCGGGGCTCGTGCCAGGGATTGCACACAGATGACCCTGGTATCAAGCTATCGCAAACACCGCAGGCCGGGGAATGCGTGTCATCAAGTAGATAGTAGGGGAGCTTACGGTTCGCGGTATAAGGCCGGGAAGTTCTTCTTCAGATTTTCGAGTTTTGGCAGGTCGTTATAAACAATGTAGGGATTGTCGGGATTGTGCCGCAAATAGTCCTGGTGGTAATCCTCGGCCGGGTAAAATGCCTTGAAAGGCGAAACTTTTGTGACAATTTTCTCCGGATAGAGTGCCGCCGCATCAAGTTGCGCAATATAAGCAGATGCAATTCGTTGCTGTTCGTCGTTTGCATAGAAAATCGCCGAGCGGTATTGCGATCCGGTGTCCGGTCCCTGCCGGTTCAGCTGCGTGGGATCATGTGCCGCCGAAAAGTACACCATCAAAAGCTGTCCAAACGATATCTGCGACGGGTCGAAGGTCACGGACACGGATTCCGCGTGGCCGGTCAGACCCGCACTCACCGTTTCATACGAGGGATCCTGTACATACCCACCTGAGTATCCCGACGTCGCGCTCAAAACACCCTTTACATGCTCAAATACCGCCTGCACGCCCCAGAAACAGCCTCCGGCCAAAACGACTGTTTCGC